>Ga0126371_10000132_pt1 | contig 55261 bp, 43 predicted proteins | sample PanSoiMetaPlot_4_FD_110145 | JGI IMG/M metagenome (GOLD analysis project Ga0126371, IMG submission 110145) | Tropical forest soil microbial communities from Panama - MetaG Plot_4 | ecosystem: Environmental > Terrestrial > Soil > Tropical forest > Bulk soil | place: Panama | collected 2016-02-17
ATGCGTTACTACCGCTACGCCTTCAAAGGCATGCAGTAGCTCAACCAACCCTGCCCTCACGGGCCCGGCTGCGTAACTCTTCGAAACGACGTTAGCGATAGTTCAGCCCGGCGGGGGGCGCGTGGGGTCCAACGAAGACGCGTCAGCCCACTACTTGTGCGCCGCCTGGTAATGCTGCGCCAGCAGGTCCAGTCCGAAGTCCCCTTCGAAATCGCGCCACACACTGTGGATGTGGTTGGCGTTGTCCTGCGTCTCGTCGAATTCGATGAGAAATACCGGGGTCTGCACGCGGTAATAATGCAGGTCGTGGCGGTTGATGCCGCCCGACCATGCGAAATACAGGTTCGCCTGGTTCTTCCGGTATTGATCCATACGCATCTCGGCGATCGGCTCCGGAAAATTCGTCGCGTACTCGCTCACCAGGTTGGTCAGAATCTCCTGCGACTTCGCCGACATCTTGGAGAACGCCAAACCGCTCGGCTGACCTTTGAGCGCCGCTTTCCGTTCGTCCGACGTCAGGATGTCCTTGTACGCCGTCTTGTCGACAATCGCTGCAGCGCGCTGCGCCTCGTTAAGCGATTGCATCAAGTCATACCCCAAGTCTTCTTCGCGCATCAAGGCTCGCAGACCGGCTCGCGGTCCTTGCTTGACCTCCGCCGGATTGGCCCCGAAGAAGTTCGGACTCGACGCAATCCGCCCATTGACCACGCTGAAGTTCAGACTGATGTGGTGCCCTTCGAAGCGATAGCCCCAGGTACCCTGTTCCGCCGGTTCGCCGAAAATCCACACGTGATAATTCTCCGGATCGCGCTCGGGACCCTTCCCTTGCTCCGCATCCTTGAGCACCTGCTCCAGGCTCATGATGGTCTGCGCCTTGATCGCGCCTTGCTGCGACAGCCCCGCCGACATCAACGCTTCGGCCAGATGCTTTTGCGCGGGAGTCATCTCACGCAGCGCTACGCCTTTGCGCTCGATCGGAATGAAATGCCAGTTCGTCCGCTCGTCGCTGGCAAACGGAAACAACGACCGCTCGCGCTCCTGCGGCGTCAGCGAATTCAGGTACGCCTTGGCCGCCAGCACCATCACGCTTTCCGGGCGCGTACGCTCGTAGGCCGCCGTCAGCAGCCCCACTGCGCTGAGAACCAGTAACAACCGCTTCCAGTGACGCATCCGTGCCTCCTCGATGAAGGGAGTATACACCTTGTTAAATGGGGAATGAAGCCTACGGGGCTGTCGCCACGATATAGTACGATACGAACAGGAGCGTGTTCTGAGAAAGGAAAAACCCGAAGAACCTCAAACGCCCACCTGGCTCATTGCCGTCCGCGCCGCCGAATCGAAAAAGGCGTCGGACCTCAAGGTTCTCGACCTAACCGGCATCACTTCGTTTGCCGATTTCTTTGTCATCTGCACGGGCGCCAATCAGAGACAGATCCAAGCCATCAGTGACGAAGTCGCGGTCCAGCTCAAACAGCAGACCGGCGAACTGCCGACAAGTGTCGAAGGCTACAATCAGGCAGAGTGGATCCTGGCCGACTACGGCGACATGCTGGTTCACATCTTCTCACCGAAAGCTCGCGAATATTACAGCCTCGAACGCTTGTGGCGCGGGGCCAAAGCCCTGGAGATCCCCGCCGCGTAACAAGCAGTCACAAGAAATTTGACGATTCGTTTCAATCACTTGACCCCGCCGCTTGAGTTTCGTCTGCTACTGTCAAATCACTAGTAAGGTTGCGAACGTTTTTTGCCGGCCGGCAAGCGTTGCATTGCAAGTGGTACTGAACTTCCCGTAAGGCCCTGAAAGCCTGTGCGGCGGATCCTCGTAGATTAGGCTCAAACCATCGGGCGGCCGACAACGCACGGCGAGAATTCCACGGAATTTGAAGATCCTGTGGCCCGGCCGCCACGCAACGTTCTTGGCATATACTGGCTGACATATGTCGCGACTAGACCGGCGCGAATTGCTGGCTCTGCTGGGCGTTGGCTCGTGGATGGCTCGACCAGCCGCCGCTGCCGCCGCTTTGCCCCTCACGGCGCTCGATCACGTGGAAATATCGGCGCCCGACGCCGCCCGCTCGGCCGCATTCTATGCCCGCGTTTTCGGTGGTTCGCTCTGGAAAAATCGCCAAACGCCCAAGCGCTATGTGAAGCTCGGGCTCTGCTACATCGCCATCGACCAGAAGCCGCAGGCCAGCTTCGATCATTTTTCCGCGGGCATCGCGGATTACAATATCGCGGGGCTGCACACCTATCTCCAAGAGCGCGGCATTGCGTATCGCGACTTTCCCAGCGGCCGCGACCTGAACGTCACCGATCCCGACGCCATTCGCGTCCAGCTCTCGAGCGACAATTCCTGGGCGCCGCTCGAAGGCACTACCGCGGCGGCGGAAGCTCCCGCCGACCCGGGCGCGATCTTCCGAACTACGGCCCTCGATCATATTCTGCTGAATGTCTTGGATCCCGAAAAATCAGCGGCATTCTATGAAAAAATCTTCGGCCCTGTCGCCCAGCGCAACAACGGACGCATCTGGTTTCAGACAGGCAAATCGCGCATCGGCTTGCTGCGCACGCCCGACGGCCAAAAGGCCGGAGTGAATCACTTCTGCGTGGCAGCTGCGCCGTTCGATGCCGCCGCCGCAACCAAGAAGCTGGAGCAGGCCGGCACGAAGCTGGAAAAGTCCGATGACCCCGCCGCGCCGCAGTTTCGCGACCCCGATGGCTTCCTGGTCCAGGTGATGACGCCGCGTCGCGCTTGAATTCCCGCCGGGTGTCGGATACGCTGGCAGGTGATTTCCAAATCGCACTAACACAAGGAGAGAAGTTTCTATGCGTTCCCTACGATTGTTCGCCGTGGTCGCGGCAGTGCTCGCCTGCGCGGTAGCCGGCGTGGCCCAAGAGAAAAAAGGCGGCGGTAAGAAGGGTGGCGGTATTCAACTTCCCCCGATGATTCACATGAGTTTCGCCGATTTCAAAGACGGCGGCAACATCCCTGCCAAGTTCACCTGCGCGGCCGGTCCCACCAGCCCTTCCCCCGCGTTCACCTGGACCGGCGCTCCGGCCACGACGCAGAGTTACGTGCTCATCATGCACGACCCCGATCCCGTGCTCGGCGGCTCCGCTACTAACGACGTGCTGCACTGGTCGATCTACGACATTCCCGGCGATGCCAAGGGACTGCCGGAAGGCGTCAAGCCCGGCGACCAGGCCGATGGCGCCAAGCAGATCAAAAACATCGCCCAGAACAACGGGTACCTCGGCCCCTGCCCGCCCGCGGGTCACGGTGATCATCACTACACCTTCGAACTGTTTGCGCTCAACTCCAAGCTCGGTCTGCCCGACTCCACTTCGCGCGCCGACCTGCTGAACGCGATGAACGGCAAGGTAGTCGCCAAAGGCGTCTACATCGGCATCTTCGGACAAAAGTAAACTCTCGTCAGTTACCTCCCGATTACAAAACCGCGCCGTCTCCCGGGATGGCGCGGTGCCTATTAGTTTCCGTTAGTATTGACTGCATTTCCTACCAACCCTATACTGCAGACGGCCTCGCAAGATCTCGCCCTACTCGTTATGAAACCGTCGGTCGCCGCTTGCGCCTTGATTTCTCTCTGTGGATTCGGACTCCGCGCGCAAGGGCCCCGGACCACCGCTCAATTCGATTTTTGGAATTGGTATGCGTTGAAGTCCCCAGCGCCGGCCGAGGGCATCGTGGCGGACCCGCTGAACGACAATGTCCTGTACGCTACTACTCAAAATGGCCTCTACGTGAGTAGTGACAGTGGCAACACCTGGCAGCAGCGCACTCCCAATCACATCGCTAAAGAGGCCTTCGCCTTCGATCCTTTGAACGCCAATCGCGTTCTCGCGGGAATGGGGACCGCGTTGTGGCTCTCCATGGACCACGCCGCCACTTGGACTCAAATCGGAACCTTCTCGGGCGTCGTCCTTTCGGTTCTTGTCAGTCCCAGTGACGAGAGCATTTTCGTCGGCCTTCAATTCGCGTCCAACTTCTCCGGCATCTACCGGTCCGCCGATAACGGAACGACCTGGACGCCGATTCAGTTCGGCCCGTCGTTTCCCGGCCTCAACACCACGGCGTCCCTTGCGGAAGACAGCACCGGCGGGCTTTGGGCCGCGACGCAAGGTGCGACAGTAACGCCGGGAAAAATGATGATTCTGCGTTCGGCCGATCGCGGTGCCACATGGTCCGATGTCACCGGCCCTCTGACTGCCCCGGTCACCAAGTTGCTCTGGAGCACCGCCTCCGGAGCCATGTACGCGGCCAGCCCGGGTGGCGGCATCATCGCGACCGGCAATCAAGGTGCTCGCTGGGTTACTTATACCAACTCGGCCGCGCAATCCGTTGCCGTCGCCCCGCTACCGGCTACGGTCTCCGCCGGTCCCGGTCTGCTCGCCGGACTCGACGCCAGCGCGGGCGGAGGCGCCGTCTTTGCCTTCCTGCTCTCCGCATCCGATGTAATCAGCCCCTTCGTTCACCCGTCCGGCATCACTACACCCATCAGCCAGCCAGGAGCCGGCGTGCAAGCCCTGGCGCTGAATCATTCGGGCACCCGGTTTTATGCCGTTGACAGCTACGGTGGAATCTACACAGGAACCGTGATGCAGCCGCAAGTCAATCCCAACGTCGTGACTGTGCCCCCCGGCGGGACACTGGTGGTTGCCTGTCAGACGTGTCCCATGGGCACAAGTATGACCATTGCTATCGCCGGTCAGAAAACCGACTTGACCCTGGATCCCGTTCCCAGCGGCGGGCCGTATCCCTCCCAAGTCTGGAACGTCCCCGGCACCATGCCGCAAAGCACCTATCCGGCGCAACTGCTTACTGCATTTCAGCCGGTCACGTTTACCGTCGTGATCGGGCTGCTCGCCGTGCGAGTGCCCACCATTAGCAAGATGACGTCGGTCAGCTTCGTGGTGAAGCCGCAGTACGCCGCCGGGGAAGTCGTCAGTGTGTTTGGCACCGGTCTGACTGGCGCGGCCGGCAACACCGGAGCGAACCTGGCTTCCAACGTTCCGCTGCCCACCCAACTCGCGCTCTCTCAGGTCTTGGTGGATGGAATCGCGGCGCCGCTCTACTATGCGTTCACTGGGCTGGATGGCAACTCGCAAATCAATTTTCAGATTCCCTCTTCCCTCACACCGGGAACGCACAAGCTGCATATAAATCGGCTCCTGGCCAGCGGGGCAATCGATCAGAGCACAGCCGATCTTTCCTTCACGGTTGCCGCCGTGAACCCGACTTATATCTCCGACTCGACCGGCGTCGTGTATCTGCAGAACATCACGCAGGACCCAACCGGCGGCACCTTTGCAAGCGCCGCCGCACCGGCGCACCCGAATGATGTCGTGGTGATTTACGCCACCGGCCTCGGGGCCCTGTCGCCGTCCGTCGCCGCCGGGGCCGTGCCTCCCGCCGGAACGTTGGCCTATATCTCCGCGCCGGTTTCGGTCTCGCTGTGGGACGGAATTGTCTCCCAATGGAAGGCCACCTTGCTCGGCGCGGCCGCCAGTCCGCAGTTCCCGGGCTTGTACCAGATCGCGGTTCAGCTTCCCACCAGCGTGGTTCCCAACGGACCTAGCATGAAGCTCATTCTCGCCACGGGCTCTGACAGCCAAACCTCGACCATCTATTTCAGTCTTCAGTGATTGGCTGGCCGAATCAAGTAAACTAGGGAGCGGTGCGATTTTCATTGAACTGCCGGCTGGTCGGGTTGATCGTCGCTTTGGCGCTTGGCTGCCTCGCCCAGCAAGGCCATCCGCTGACCGGAACCTGGTCCGGAGATTGGGGCGCCACCGCCACCCAGCGCCATCAAGTCACCCTCGTCCTGAACTGGGACGGCAAGAATGTCACCGGCCTGATCAACCCCGGCCCCGACGCCATTCCGATCAAGAGCGTCACCGTCGACGTGTCCACGTGGACCATCCGCATCCAAGCCGATGGCATCTCCGCCGAAGGCAAGCTGGAAGACCTCGGCTCCTACCACCGCACCATCACCGGCGCTTGGCAGCAAGGCACGGTGAAAGGTGATTTTAAAATCACCAGGGATTAAATAATGATTCGAACCCTGGCCGTCGGAATTCTGCTCGCGATTGCGGCCTACAGCCAGCATGCCGCCAGCTATGATTCCGACCGCAAGGTGACACTGAAGGGCACGGTCACGCGCATCGACTGGGTTAACCCGCACGCCTACTTCTATATCAACCTGAAAGACGCCGCCGGCACGACAGAAAATTGGGCGGTCGAGTTCGGAAATCCGCTGGATCTCGAAAAGGATGGCTGGAAGCCCAGTTCGTTGCACCTCGGCGACGTCGTCACCGTCGAGGGCATCCCGGCGCGCGGCCCGGAAAAACGGGCGCTCGCGAATTCAGTGACCGTCCTAGGAACCGGAAAGAAATTGTTCACCGCTTTCGCGCCGCGGCGCGCCGCATCTGGGTCTCAGCCGGCGCCTCGCTGGCCGGATGGCCGCGTACGGCTCGGCGCGCCTCCCGGTAAGAAAGGATATTGGGGTGCTCCGAGCACCACCGCGCTCGTCGAAACTACTGCGGCCAAAATTCCCATGAGCCGCGACGGCTTGCTGGTCAACCTCGCCCATGCGGATAAGATCGCGCCGTTCCTGCCTTGGGCGAAGGCCGTCTACGAATATCGCCAACGCACCCTGTTGAGGGACGACCCCATCACGCGCTGCCTTCCGCCCGGCGGCCCGCGCGCGTTTCAGATGCCAAACGGCTTTCAGTTCATCGAGCAGAAAGACCTCGGCCGCATCCTGGTGCTGCTCGGCGGCGGAGACCGCAACTGGCGCGTGATCTATACCGATGGCCGCAAGCAGGGCGAAGCCGACGAAGTCGTGCGCGGCTACTATGGAAACTCCGTCGGCAAATGGGAAGGCGATACGCTGGTTGTCGATTCGATCGGCTTCAACGAACACTTCTGGATGACGGCCGGTGGGCTTCCGCATACTGAGGCTCTGCACCTGACCGAGCGCATTTCGCGCCCCGATTTCAATACACTGAAGTACGAGGTGACCGTGGATGATCCGCGGACGTATACACGGCCTTGGAGCGGCGGCTGGACGGTCCAGTGGGTCCCCGACCAGGAAATTCAGGAATACTTCTGCGAGGAGAATGCGGAAGCCACTTTCGTCCGCTGATCCGAAGGAGAAATGAGCATGAAACTCAACCCGTTTGCCGCGGCCGCGACGCTCGGCCTGGCGCTGCTGGCCGTCACGCCGGCGGTTGCGCACCACTCGTTCGATGTCGATTACGACACCACCAAGATTGCCAACATGACCGGTGTAGTGACGAAGCTCGACTGGACTAATCCGCACGCCTATCTCTCCATCGCCTTCAAAGATGAGAGCGGCGCCACCAAGACGGTGGCCATCGAGCTCGGGCCCCCGTACGCGCTGACTCGCGGCGGCTGGAAGCGCGACACGGTGAAGATCGGAGACAAGGTAGCGTAGAAGAGGCGGCGTTGTCCAAAGACGGCAGCCCGCGGGCCGGTGCTACGCAAAACACCAAGCTGGTTTTGGCAAGCGGCGAAAAGCTGCCCATGAGGTGACATGCGCTGGCTTGCATGCGCGGTAGTGTGTTGCGTAGCCGGCGTCGGTGCGCAGGAGAAGAAGCCCGCATCGGGCGCCGCGCCCCAGCCCGCCGAACCAGCGCCGCGCTGGCCTGACGGCCACGTCAACCTCGGCTCCACTCCGGAGAAGACCGGCTACTGGGAAGTGCGTCCCGGCCTCGGCGGCATGCCACGCGCCAACGACGTGCCGTTCCAGGATTGGGCGCGCGCCGTCTACACCTACCGCCAACGAACCAACGGCAAGGATTCTCCGCTGGTCGCCTGTAAGCCTGGCACGGGCCCCGCTTTCTTCAACGCGCCGGGATTCGAAATTGTCGAGGAGCCCGAGCAGAAGCAGATCTACATTCTGAACATCGCCGGCCCGCACTCGTGGCGCGTCATTTACCTGGATGGACGCCCTCACCCCACCGGCGAAGACCTGCGCCCTACATTTCTCGGTCACTCGATTGGGCATTGGGAAAGCGATACGCTTGTCATCGATACCGTCGGTCTGAACGAAAAGCAATGGGTGGCCGGTTCGTTTCCCACTACCGAACAGCTTCACTTGACCGAGCGCATCTCACGGCCCAATCTTCGCACCCTGAGCTACGAGGCGACGATTGACGACCCGGGCGCGTACACCAAACCGTGGACTGTCCGGTGGACCATCAATGAGAAGACCGCTTCGTCCTGGGTCGCGGGCGGCGAGATCTTCGAGTACATCTGCCAGGACGCAGGGCGGTAGCGTAAAACCCGCGCCGTCACCTGCGGCTGTATTGCTCCCGCGGCATACCAGCCCTGCCCATCCGGCGTTGCGCGTGAGGCAGGGGCCGGCTACCGCATCAATTCGTTCGCGTCCGCATAAGGGATCGTGCTCGCTAACATCCGCGTATAGGTTCCCGCATCCCGAAATTCTTCGGCGATGCCGCGCATCAGCGCCATCGTCGCCCGCATCGGCCCCGATCCGAGACTGACCCGCGCCACGCCGAGTTGTTCCAACCGCGCCACAGCAGGCGTGCCCGGCCCAGCCAGCATGTTGAGTGGGAACCGCACCTCGCGCACCAGCCGGACGATGGTTTCTTCGTCGCGAACGCCGGGAACAAACAGGCAATCGGCGCCGGCGTCTCGGTACGCTCGCAGCCGCTCCACCGTGCGGTCGAAGCGCGTCGCGGCTTCCCCAATCTGCTCGAGAAAGATATCGCAGCGGGCGTTGATCACGATCGGCACGCCCAACCGGTCGCCGGTGCGCCGGACAGCGCGGATTTTCTCCTGCTGCACCGGCCCGTCTACCAGCCTGCCGCCCTGATAATCCTCCATGTTCAGCCCGACACCGCCGGCCTGCACCAAACCGGCCGCGGTGCGCTCGACGTCTTCATAGCCCGCCATCAGGTCGGCCGTCACAGGAACGGAAACGACTCGAGTGATCCGCCGCACCTGGCCCAACATTTCCTCCAGCGGCAAGGCTTCGGTGTCGGGATAGCCCAGCGCAAACGCTACCCCGGCGCTTCCAGTCGCGACCGCGGGAAAGCCGGCGCGCTCGACGATGCGGGCGCTCGCGCCGTCCCAAACATTGCAAATGCGGAGGATGGCTGGGCCTTGGTGTAATTTTCGGAACAACGCAGCTTTTTCGCCGAGAGTCATGTCTCAATCATAGCGGCATCACTTCACGTAGACGCCGTTCGAGAAAATTCTGCTCGATGCGATTGGTCGCCAGACGGAGCGCCTGCCGGTAGGCTTCGGCTGCTTCAGCCGGACGAACCAGCCGGCGCAGAATGTCGGCGCGGGCCGCGTGATACAGGTAATACTGGTCCAACTCGCCGGAGCGGCCAAGCTCATCGATGAGTTCCAGCCCCTGCTCGAGACCGGCGCTTAGCGCCACCGCAACCGCGTGGTTCAGCGCCACGACCCGCGAAGGATTCCACTCCAGCAGCCGCGCGTAGAGCGCCGCGATCTGCACCCAGTCGGTGTCTTCCGGCGTTTTCGCTTGCGCGTGCACCGCCGCGATCGCGGCTTGCAGCTGGTACGGGCCCGGCGCCCGCAGGCTCAGCGCACTTTCCAGAAACCTGATGCCCTCGGCGATCGCCTGCTGATCCCAGAGCGCCCGGTCCTGCTCATCCATGGTGACCAGCGCGCCATCGCGAACGCGCGCGTGACGTCGCGAATCATGGAGCAGCATCAAGGCAACCAGTCCCAGGTTCTCCCCTTCCTCCGGCATGAGCTCGCACAAGACACGGCCCAGCCGGATCGCCTCGGCGGATAGATCGTGCCGCATCAACGCTTCGCCGGATGTAGCCACGTAGCCTTCGTTGAAGATCAGATAGATCACCGCCTGCACGGAAGCGAGGCGCTCCCGAAGACGCTCCGGCGGAGGCACCTCATAGGGAATGTGCGCTTCCTGAATTTTTCGTTTGGCCCGCACGATGCGCTGCGCCAGCGTGGCCTCGGGCAGCAGGAACGCCCGCGCAATCTCGGGCGTGCTCAGGCCGCCCAGAGTCCGCAGCGTCAACGCGACCTGCGCTTCTTGATTGAGCGCCGGATGACAACAGGTGAAGATCAGCCGCAGGCGGTCGTCCGGGAAATGCATGGCGGACTCCTCCTCGTCCGGACCAGTCAGTGAGGCGGCCCGCTCGGTCTCGTATCGCAGCGATTCTTGCTTGTCGCGCCGCGTGTTGTCGCGTCGCACGCCGTCGATCAATTTGCGATGCGCCGTGGTCATGATCCAGGCCGCGCCCTTTTCGGGGACGCCGCTCTCCGGCCAGGAAGCCAACGCCGCAGCAAAAGCTTCTTGCAGCGCTTCCTCAGCGCGGTCGAAAGAACCCGAGATGCCGATCAGCGTGGCAAGAATGCGCCCCGATTCCTGCCGGAACAATTCTTCGGCGGCCGCCTGGATGTCAGCCATTCCGCGCGCGGGCAGCGGCGACCGAGTCCAGTTCCGGACGCTGCGGCACTCCGGGCAACGGCCGAATTTCGATGCAGCCCTCCGCACCTTTGCAGCCGGTGGGAATCCGCCCGGCCCAGTCGATCGCCTCGTCCAGATTCTGACACTCCAGAATGTAGTAGCCAGCCAGCTGTTCCTTCGTCTCGGCGAACGGGCCATCGGTGACCACGGCTTTGCCGTTTTCGACTCGCACCGTAGTGGCCGTAGAGGTGGGAGCCAGCGGTTCAGCGCCTTGTAGAATCCCCTTACGTCCCGCTTCTTGCATGGTCGCGCGATGGCCCCTGTAGACCTCGTCTAACATCTCCCGCGTCGCGCCTGCTTGTTCTTTGGAGTAAATCAGTAGCATGTAGCGCATCGATATTCCTCTTTCTTGCATCATGCCACGGAGGCATGAGCACGCGGGTATTCCGGATCGGCCTTCACTTCCTCGATCTGCCGCACATGCCGTTCTTCATGCCCGGCCGCGGTGAGTAACAATTGGTAGCCGTCCATCATCGTGAACGCGCCGTTGGTGAGGAACTTGAGGGGCGCGGATTCCAACGCGTGCTCCCGCAGATCCGGTGTCGATTCCAACCACTCGACCAGCCGACTGGAATTCCGGGTGTACCGTTCCAGCGTCTCGGCCAGAGTCCAGCTCCCGGTGGGTTCGATCGGCGCCGGCGCTTTAGCTTTCATCGAGCGGTCGGGAACTCGTTCCAGCACGATCGCCTCGATCTGCCGGCGGTTGGTGCCCGGCGGCAGGGGCGCTGCCTGGTGCAACTGCTCGCGGACCGGTCCGAGGATCCGCTCCTGGACGATCACCACGTGCTCGAGGTTCTCGGCGATAGACCAGCGGTCGGGGGCAGGTTTAAATCTCAATTGACCCTCCGACAAGCCCTCAGTCACTGCCAGGACATGGTTCCGGCTGCGGTGCAGATACTCGCGAGCCTGGTCGATTTCAGTGGTTTGTAAGGCCATTCTCTTTCTCCTTCATGGAAACGACGGGCGGGAGAGCGGAAATCGACAGCGGTCCGCGCCAAATTTTCGAGAATATTTCGCCCTACCGGCTTGATACGCGGCGTTCGGCAGCGTGTCGGTAAACGTGAGCGCCTGGTCCTCTTTGTACCGCTCGTAGGAGAAGAAGAAGAAGGTCCGGTCTTTGCCGTTGTAGAGTTTTGGGATCACCCCGGACCGCCGAAGGTGCCGCCCCAATCGCTGCGGCGGTTCGACGGCCGGAACTTGCAACCCGAAGGATTACCGGGCGTTCCGCTGTTGAACGAGAACGGGTCTCCCGCATTCAGAAATTCGTTCACATAATATTCGTACGCAGTTCCATGAAACCCGTTGGTTCCCGACATCGTGGTGATGTTGAACAAGCTGCCGCCGGCCTGTCCGAATTCCGGGACATAGTTGCTGGTGTGGACGGCCACTTCCTGGACCGCGTCCGGGCTCGGCTGGTTCATCTGAATGGCGAAATTGTTGGGAGGCGCACTAACCTCTCCCCCTGTTAAGGCACCCATGCCATAGCGCCAGACCCAGTCAAGTCAAGGCTAGAACGGGCCATTTGGAACCGGCCACCCTTGACACCCCGGCACAGAGCGTCTACTATCGCAGTGTCCGGCGTATCTGCCGGAAATGGAAGTACTTCTGCTGAGGAGGGGCCCCATGAAGGTCATCCTTTCCGCGTCTGTCGCGGTGCTCGCGTTATCGGCTCAAGGACAGGTCACGTTCACCAAGGACGTAGCGCCGATCCTCGAAAGCCGCTGCCAGGTCTGCCATCGCCCGAACACCTTCGCTCCAATGTCGCTGCTGACCTATGAAGAGGCGCGTCCCTGGGCCAAGTCCATCAAGCAGAAAGTGGCCGCCCGTGAAATGCCGCCATGGTACATCGACAAAAACGTCGGGGTCCGGCACTTCAAGAATGATGTGTCGCTCTCGGACCAGGAAATTGCGACCATCGTGAAGTGGGTCGATGGCGGCGCGCCCAAGGGCAACCCGGCCGACATGCCGCCGGCCCGCAAGTTCGATGATTCCGACCAGTGGCACCTCCGCCCCGATCTCATCGTAAAGCTGCCGAAAGACCGGACTGTGCCGGCCAAGGGCGCGGACCAATGGATTGACGTGCTGGTGGACGCGGGCCTCACCGAAGACCGCTACATCAAAGGCATCGAAGTAAAGCCGGTCACCGGCTTCCGCGCCGTTCATCACGTCACCACTTCGATGAAGAACGAGGACGATGCCGATGGAGACGGCGATGTGCAGGGCACGTTTCTCAACGAATACGCGCTCGGCAAGAACGCCGACCTGTTCCCCGACGGCGCCGGCCGCCTGATCAAAGCCGGCACTAAAATCAATTTCAATCTGCATCTTCACTCCATCGGCCAGGAGACACCGATCAACGTGGCGTTGGCGCTTGAGTTGTATCCCAAGGGCTATCAGCCCAAGTACGCCGAGACGACGGAGAAGATCGGCGATCCGAAAGATCTCGACATTCCGCCCAACACCGACAATGTGCGGTTCGACGCCTATCAGACGCTGGCCAAGCCGGCGCGTCTGCTCTCGTTCCAGCCGCACATGCACAACCGCGGCAAGGCGTCCTGCATGGAAGCAATCTATCCGGGCGGCCATAAGGTGGAGATGCTGAGCTGCGTCAGCCACTACCAATTCGCCTGGCACCTGGTGTATCTATACAACGAAGACGAGCAGCCGCTGCTGCCCGCGGGCACGGTGCTGCACCTGACCTCGTGGTATGACAATTCGGCGCAGAACAAGTTCAATCCCGATGCCGATAACACCATCACTTACGGCCAGCGCACCATCGACGAAATGGGCGGCGCGTGGGTCAGCTACTATAATCTTTCCGAAGCAGAATACAAGCAGCAGGTGGAGGCCCGCAAAGCCAAGCTGGCTTCGGTAGGTTCCGAGTAGCGATGCGCCTTTTCGGGATTGTTTGGGCAGGGCTTTTCCTCATTGCAGCCGGCGACGCACAGGTGCAGTTTGCAAGCGGACAGAATGTCGCTCCTATCTTTGAGGGATGGGAGCACAATCCCGACGGCACGTACAGCATGGTGTTCGGCTATCTGAACCGGAATTACGAAGAGCAGCTGGATATCCCGGTCGGCCCGGACAACTCCATCAAGATCGGTGACGAAACCTTCGGCGACCGCGGGCAGCCGACGCATTTTTATCCGCGGCGGCAGCGGTTCCTGTTTCGCGTGGTCGTGCCCAAAGACTGGGATCCGAATAAGAAGGTGATTTGGACACTGACGTCGCGCGGCCGTACCGATCAGGCGAAGGGCTGGCTGCAGCCGGAGTGGGAATTGAGCGAAGGCGTGATTATCGAGAACATGGGCGGCGGCGTTCCCGACCCGGCGAATAAGCCTCCCTCCATCACCGTCGAGGCGGTCTCGACAGTCACGCTGCCCGGCCCGGCAACGTTGACGGCCTCCGCCGACGACGACGGTCTTCCAAAGCCGTACAAGCGCGCTCCTTCGAATCCCGACCGCGATTCGCAGCCACGCCGCCCGCGCGGCGTTCAGATCAAATGGATTCAGTACCGCGGCCCCGGCAAGGTTGTATTCCGTCCCGATTCGAGCGAGGTAGTGTACGGCCAGCCGGTGACGCTGACGTCCACGGCGAGCTTCAGCGCACCCGGCACCTACGTGCTGCGCGCCATTGCCAACGACGGGCAGTTGTACACGACGCGCGAAGTGACGGTGGCCGTCAACCCGGCAGCGCGGTAGCGGCCTGCGAGGGTGATCGACCTCATATTCTCCGGCCCCTGATCGGTACAAGCGCGACTCGAAATCTCAGATCCCGCTGTGTGGACGGGTACCTTCCCGACGAAGTTCAGCCACTCCGTGGCAGTCGACCCGGTCTTCAACCACTCCTTCGTTCCCATGAGCAATACAGGCATTCTGGTGTTCACCGACGATCACGACTTCGGCGGCGGACCGAACGACTAATCAACGTTTACATGGCCAGCCGGATCTCGCATCCGGCTGGCTTGGCTGAACGCTTCAGCGTCGCGAACAAACGGCGAGAAAATCAATCCTGGGAATGGGTGCTAGGTGGGTGGAGACGCAGTTCGCTAGGCAAGTCGTGCGAGCGGAGACGCTCGACGAAACGGTCTCCTGACTCGGTCGCCCAGATCTCTCTGCCAATTCCGAGCATGCTAAGCACGGGGTCGGCTTGTTGGCGATCCGTTGGGGCCTTACCGGTTGAAGTATCTTTCCTTGTCATCGATGCCGTTTCTTATGACAAAAGAGGTGCCAGACGCCGACGCCTCACCGCGAACAAACAGCGAAACTCGGTTTCTCTTCTCAAGGCGAGTAAATTCTTGGTAAAATAGCACTTAAGCCTCGAGAGGAGTCAGCTTGGCAGATCAAACACCCCCGCAAGGTCCCCCTGCACCGCCTCCGGGCGGGCAGCCTCCGCTGCCTGGAATGGGAGGAGGCGGGGACGGGCGGAATCTGGTCCCGATCAATATCGAAGAGGAGATGCGGCGGTCGTACCTCGATTACGCCATGAGCGTGATCGTGGGCCGCGCGCTACCCGATATTCGCGATGGATTGAAGCCGGTGCACCGGCGCATTCTGCACGGCATGAACGAGCTGGGCCTGGCGCCCAACCGGCCCACACGCAAGTGCGCCAAAATCACCGGCGACGTGATGGGCAAATACCATCCGCATGGCAACGCGCCGATTTACGACGCGTTAGTGCGCATGGCGCAGCCGTTCGCGATGCGGTATCCGCTGGTGGACGGGCAAGGCAACTTCGGCTCGATCGACGGCGATCCGCCGGCGGCCGAGCGATACACCGAAGCGCGGCTCTCGCGCATTGCGACGGCGCTGCTCGAAGACATCGACAAAGAGACCGTCGATTTCAAACCCAACTACGACGAAACCGAAAGCGAGCCGGAAGTCCTTCCTACCCGCGTTCCCAATCTGTTGGTCAACGGCTCGGCCGGCATCGCGGTGGGCATGGCGACGAACATTCCGCCGCACAACTTGAAGGAAACCATCGACGCGGCGATTCATTTGATCCAGCAGCCGACTGCCACCCTCGCGAAAATGCTGGAATTCGTTCCTGGCCCGGATTTTCCGACGGGCGGCTTCATCCTGGGTCGGCAAGGCATTGTGGACGCCTATACCAGGGGCCGCGGACAGCTGCGGCTAAGGGCGAAGGCGGCGATCGAGCGCACGGGAAAAGATCGCGAGCAGATCGTCGTAACCGAAATTCCGTACCAGGTGAACAAGTCGAAACTCATTGAGCACATGGCGGAGCTGGTGAACGAGAAGAAGATCGAAGGCATCAGCGAAATCCGCGATGAAAGCGACCGCGAGGGACTGCGCGTGGTGATCGAGCTGAAGCGCGGCGAGCAGTCGGAAGTCGTGCTGAACAACCTGTACAAGCACACGCAGCTGCAGATCGGCTTCGGCATTATCATGCTTTCCATCGTCAACGGCCAGCCGCGCGAACTGGGCCTGGTGGAAATGCTGAAGTACTTCATCGAGCACCGGGTGGATGTAGTCCGGCGGCGCACCGAGTACGAATTGCGCAAGGCGCGCGAGCGCGAGCACCTGTTGCTCGGGTTCCAGAAGGCGCTTCAGAATATCGACGAAGTCATCCAGCTGATTCGCGCGGCCAAGCAGCCCAGAGAAGCGCGCGATTCGCTGATCGCGCGGTTCCAGTTCACAGAAAGACAAGCTCAGGCGATCATCGAGCTGCAATTACAGCGGCTCACCGGGATGGAGCAGCAAAAGATCCTGGACGAGCTGGGCGAGATCCAGCGGCGCATCGCGGAATACCTCGAGATTCTGGGCTCCGACAAGGTTCTGCGTGACCTCATTATCAAAGAGCTGAAGGAAGTTCAGAAAGAGTTCGGTGACGACCGGCGCACGCAGATCGTCGAAGATCCGGGCGACATCAAGCTGGAAGACCTGGTGCAGGTAGAAGACGTGGCGGTGACGGTAACGCGGGGCGGCTACCTGAAGCGTACCTCGGTCGATACCTACCGGCGGCAGTCGCGCGGCGGCAAGGGCCGCATCGGGATGGGCACGCGCGCCGAAGACGTGGTGGAGCACCTGCTGGTGGCTTCCACGCACAGTTACCTGCTGATCTTCACCAGCCGCGGCCGTGTGTACTGGCTGAAGGCGTACGAGATTCCCGACGCCAGCACGACCGGCAAGGGCAAACACATCTCCGGCCTCATCAACCTCCAGGCCGATGAGACGGTGAAGGCGTTCTTGCCGGTGAAGGATTTCGTGGCCGACCAGTACATCGTAATGGTCACCAAGCACGGAGTGATCAAGAAATCGGAGCTGACCGAGTTCGACAATCCCATGTCGCGCGGAATCATCGCGGTGTCGCTCGATGAAGGCGACGAACTGATTGGAGCCAAGATTACCAACGGCAACAGCTATATCTTCCTGGGCTCGCACGAAGGCCAGGCGATCCGCTTCAAGGAAGAGCAGGTGCGGGCGATGGGGCGGCAGGCGCGCGGGGTGCGGGCGATGGATCTGGCCCCGGACGATGGGCTGATCGGCATGGAGGTGGTCGAAAAAGAAGGGCTGATTCTGTCGATTGCGGAGAACGGCTACGGCAAACGCACGGAGCTGGAGGAATACCGGCTGACCTCGCGGGGCGGCAAAGGCGTCATTAATATGAAGACCACCAGCAAGACCGGCAAGGTGGTGGCGATTCTCTCCGTGAAGGAAGACACGGACCTGGTGATTGTGAGCCAGAACGGAAAGATCATTCGCATCGAATCGTCGGAGATCCGGCAGGCCGGGCGCTCCACACAAGGGGTGCGGCTGGTAACTCTCGAGGAAGGCGATAAGGTGGCGGCGGCCTCGGTGGTTCCCGATACGGAGAATGGAAACGGCGACGGCCAGGAGAACCTGCCGGTGCAGTGAGGCGCGCTTGCGGCAAAAAGAAGACAAGCTGTTCGAGTCGCTGCGCCCGATGGGCCGCGCGATCGTGGCATTCTCTGGTGGGACGGACTCGGCCTATCTGGCTTGGGCTGCGCACCGGGTCTTGGGCGGCGGCGCTCTCGCCATCACGGCCGATTCGGCTTCCCTGCCCGAGTCCCATAAACGCGACGCGGAAGCATTCGTGGCGCAGTTCGGAATTGTGCACGAGTATATCGAGACACGGGAATTCGACAATCCCGCCTACATCCAGAACGGGCCCGACCGGTGCTTCCACTGCAAAGACGAGCTGTTCACGCGCCTGGCGGAACTGGGGGCCGCGCGCGGTTACGAGCACATTCTGTACGGCGTAAACTTGGACGACCTCGGCGATTACCGCCCCGGACAAAACGCCGCGAAGAAGCATCACGTGGCGGCGCCGCTCGCGGATGCCGGCCTGAGCAAAGCCGAGATTCGCGAACTCTCGCGCGCGGCCGGGCTGCCGACCTGGGACCGGCCGGCTTCGGCGTGTCTCAGCTCACGCATTCCGTATGGGACACCGGTCACGATCGAAAACGTGAAGACGGTGGAGACCGGCGAGGAGCAGCTCAAGGCGCTCGGGTTCCGCCAGTTCCGCGTACGGTTCAACGGACCGACGGTGCGGATCGAGATCGCGCCGGAAGAGATGGCGAAGGCGCTCACGGTGGAGATGGCGGGGCGCTTGACCGCGATCTTCAAAGCGCTGGGATTCCAGTACGTCACGCTCGACCTGGAAGGTTACCGGCAAGGGTCGCTGAACGAAGTGCTCGGCCTTGGGCGACGCTCTGCTCCCTAGGGAGCAACACGCTATCCTGTTACAGACATCGTGCTGAACAACTTGTACCGGTTCTTGCCGCCGGAAGGCGCGAAGATCCTGCTGGTGTTGTTCCTGTCGTTTCTCACGGGCTTGGAACGGGAGGAACACAAGGCGGGCGCCGAGCAGTATGCCTTCGGCGGAGTGCGCACATTTCCGCTGATCGGGCTGATTGCCTATGCCATATCGTTTCTGGGCGGAGGGCAGGTTCTGCCGGTCGTCTTGGGATTTGCGATTGTCGCCGGGTTCCTGATGTTGTCGTACCGGCACAAGCTGCAGACTTCTACATCCGCCGGAATGACCACCGAGATGTCTGCTCTAACCACGTACGCTGCCGCGGCACTCGTCTACCGGGAGCAATATTGGATCGCCACCACGTTCACCGTGGCCAGTGTGCTGCTGTTGGAGCTGAAGGCAACGCTCGAAGGCCTCACGAAAAAGATTCCTGCCGAGGAGATTTTCACATTCACGAAATTCCTGCTACTGACGGCGGTGATCCTGCCGGTTTTGCCCAACCAGGAGTTCACGTTGTTCCGTATCAACCCGGCGAAGACGTGGCTGGTAGTGGTGGCAGTGAGCACGGTTTCGTACGGCAGTTACGTCATTCAGAAGGTGACCAAGGGACAGGGCGGCTTGCTGGTAGCGGCGCTGCTCGGAGGTGCGTATTCTTCAACCGTGACAACGGTGGTGCTGGCCAAGCGCTCCGCGCGCGAAAAGCGGCCGCATCTGTTTGCCGGCGGAACGCTGATTGCATCCGGCATGATGTATCTGCGGCTGGCCGGTCTGGTCACTCTGTTCAATCAGCAGCTGGTCATAATGCTCGGCGTACCATTCCTGATCCTGGCGGCGGCGGCGCTGCTGGCGGGTTGGCTGTGGACGCGGCTGCCGGACACCCAAAGCGGGGCCGTCGCCGAGGAATTCGAGCCGAAAAATCCCTTGGAGATGAGCGCGGCGCTGTTCTTCGCCGGGCTGTTCCTGGTGATGCTGATCGCCACACACCTTGCGGTCATGTACCTGGGGAAAGCCGGCGTCTATTCCCTGGCGGCGGTAATGGGGGTGTCCGACGTCGACCCGTTCATCATGGGAATGACGCAGGAGGGCGGTAAGACGACCGCACTCGCGGTAGCGGCGTCGGCGATTCTGATCGCAGCCGCCAGCAACAATATCATGAAGGGCGTGTACGCCTACACGCTGTCGGACAAGAAGACCGGACGGCAGAGCCTCACATTTCTGGTCGCGCTGGCGGTGGCGGGGCTGGTGCCGCTGATCTGGTTAGCGCTGTAATTCTTCCTGCTTGCGGGCGCCTTGGAGAATGTCCTTCAGCGCGTAGTTACCCTCGTGGCAGGCGTATTCCAGAAACTGATATTTGTCGTCGCGCTTCAGCGGAATCAGGATCGTCCACGGCTTGGTCCAGGTTTTCGGATCGTCGATGGTTGCCTGGTAGTTGACAGTGTCGTCGTCGACCCGCGTCAGGCGCTCGACGAGTCGCAGGGCTTCACTGTTGCGGCCGCCTTGGCCGTTGTAGGCGACGCCATTAGATCCGATGCTGGTTTTGTTGGTGAAGTTGGTGGTTTCAATAACCAGTGTGTTGCCTTCAAAGTGGCCGCGGGAATCGCCGAGATACATGTGGATGTTGGATCCGACATGCGGGCGGCCATCGAGCGGGATCACGCGCGTTTCGTGGATCATTTCATTGCGAATGACGACGTAGCCGGGCGCCTGGATGATCTGGTTGCCGTTATTGTAGACCACGGGAATAATCGAGCCGACCGCGCCGCGCGTGATGCAGCGGTAATAGAGGTTGACGTCATCATATGAATTCGCTTTGCCGGCCCACTCGGCCGGTGTTTTCGCCTGGATCGCCTTGGCTTCCGGAGTCATCGGAGGAAGCCGGCCATCGGGTGGATCGATGATCAGTGAGGCCTGGCGCGTCGGCTTACCGCGCTCGGTCCAGTAGGAAGGCGGACCGATGCCGATGCGCTCGTCCTTGGGCGCGAATTCGACGGCATCGGCGGCGGAGGCACGCTGCGCCTGCGCAACGCGCTGCGCGAATTCCTGGTCGGTCAGTTCGGTGCGCTCGCCCAAGCCCTTCGGACGCTCCATGGGAACGCCCATGTTGCCGGGCCAGATGCCTTGCAGGTCGGGATCGCCCCACGCCGTCTTGGGCGGCGTCCATACCTTGGTCGCGGTTTGTTGGGCGAAAGAAGCCGGCGCAAACGGCAGCGCCAGCGCTACGAAAATAAGCAATCGGCGCATGGCATACCTACTTCTTCTTGTATTGCCCGTAGAGCAGCTCTTCAGCGAACTCCACGCATTTGAACTCGAGGATCTGCGCGTTCTTCTCGACGCGGCGATAGAGCGGCATGCTGATTTTCCAGGGGCGGCTGAACACGGACGGATCTTCGATGGTGGCGTCATATTGCAGGTGGTCGCGATCGCTGCGCGTCCAGCGCTCCACCACATGCAGCTTGTCGCTGGCGAAATCGCCGGCCCGGTCGAACCAGGCGAGGCCGTTCAGACCGGTGACGTCCACCACCAGCGTCTCCCCTTCCCAATGTCCATAGTTGGTGCCCATCCAGGTGTCGGAGCCGGCTTCCTCCGGCTTGCCCATATTGACGAAGCGATTGGCGCTGGCGTACTCGTACACGAATAAAATGCCCTTCGGCGATTGCACGATTTGGAACGGATAAGGCATGTAATTGGCGCGCGGGATGCCGGGCATGTAGCACTTGGCCTCCGGATCGTTCGTCCGCCGGCTGGCGAAGTTGTTCTTCTTCTTTTCCAGAGCAACTGGAAGATACGGAATCTCGCCGCTTTCCACCACACTCTGCCCGGCCGGCACTGCCCCGATGGCGCCGGTTTCCCACATCGTGCCGGGCGCAGGCGAATGGTCCTCCAGATCCCAGTTGGCAGTGTTGAGCGCCTGCCAGATGCCATTCAGATCGGCGTGCCCGTCCGCGGAGCGCGGGGCGCGATACGCCTGGGCCTGCGCGGCGACTACTAATAACAAGAGGGCCGCCGTACGCAAGCCGATAGAAAAACTGCGCATGAATGGATTCTCCTGACCTTCGAAGCAGACTACCGGCTTCGATCCTACATAAGCGGCAATCCGAGTGTCAAGGCGATCACACCTTGAAGCGCGGCAGCAGTTTTTCGGCGTTCTCGCGCTCGATGGCGCGCATCACTTTCGCGGAAAGGCCCAGGTGTGGCAGTTCGTTCACGGTCGATTCAATCGGCTCGAAGGGGTAATCGGTGCCGAAAAGAATGCGGTCGGGCTGGGCGAACTTCAACATCGCGGCCATCGGATAGGCAAAACTGGCATGGGCGATGTCGATGTAGAACTTCTGCAACTCGGGAATCACGCCGTTGGGGATGTATTCGTCGTGCTTTGGGTCGTGCGGGTAGCGGTCTTTGATGCGGCCGGCGATCATCGGCATGGTGCCGCCGGAATGCGGAATGATGATTTTGAGGTTGGGATATTTGTGGAGCACGCCGTTCACAAGAATACTGGTGCAGGCGCGCGTGATATCGAAATCGAATTCGTTCATCGCGGTGGGCACGCTGTCATTCAGGTTGGTGCAGCACGGCGGCGCCAGCGGGTGCATGTAGACGATGGCGTTGCGGCGGTTGAGTTCCTGCCACATGGGATCGAAGTAGGGATCTCCGGGCCAGCGGGTCTGGTTGTCATTGGTGTAGATGCCGATGCCGTCGGCCTTGAGCGTATCGAAGCCGTATTCGATTTCCTTCATCGCGCCGTCGATATCGGGGAGCGGCACGCCGGTAAAGAGACCGAAGCGCTTGGGATGATCGGACATCAGTTTGGCGCCGTAATCGTTGCCCTTGCGGACGGCGTCGCGGCCCGACTGTTTGTTGTCGTAGAGGATGTCGCCCATCTGGGTCATAGAGAGGATGGATACGGAAATGTCGAACTTGTCCATCGATTCCAGCGTCAGCTCGGGTGTCCAGTTTCCGTTACGGACGGCGCGGGCGCCGCGGCCGCCGACGCCGAGGGCCGGCGGGACATGGTGATGATGGACATCGATGCGCCCGCCCTTGGCCGTGGACTTATTGACGAACTGGCCGAACAACTCGCGTGAAGCCAGGGCCCCGGCCGCAGCCGTGAGGCCCAGTGTGCCCAATGCGTCGCGGCGGGAAATCTCTCGGTTCCTCATGAATACGCCTCCGAACCAACCTGTGAAGTGTTTGAAGGTATCACAACCGGAGGACGAATGGCCGGCCCGCTTCGACTTACTGAATCGCGACGGAGAACAAGGCGAAACTCTGCCCCACCCGCACCGACACGTTGGTCGAACTTTGCTGCGGGGCGACAAAGTTGACTTGCAGGATGCCCGCTGCTAACCCCGGCGCGGCGCCCGCGAAATTGACGGTGTACGGCGTCGGCCCAAACGCCACGGTAACCGGCGCGCCGGGTTGCGCCGGCGGCAGACTATTCAGTTGCCCATCCTGACCGGGCGGATTGGTCTGGCCGGCGCCGCCGATGTATAGAATTATCACGGAGCCTGCTTTCGCTGGGTTGGAGGCCGAGTTGAATGTGAAGTCTTCGTTCAACACCGCCAGCACTTCCAGTCCGGTGGCGGTCACGGGGATTTGCACGGCGTTCGACGTCACGCCATTGTATTGCACGCGCACCGCAGTAGTAATGATGCCGGCCAGTTCAAAGGGCGCGATACAGTCGATCTCGCTCGCGCTCACGGTCAATAGCGGCGCCCGGACGCCATTAAACGTGACTTGCCCGCCCGCAACGCTGGTGGCAATCACACCCGAATTCACGACGCCGGGCGTGACCACCAGCGGTCCCATGTTTTTGCCCATCAGCCGAAGGATCTGTCCCGGGGAAACTCCGTGCGTCAGACCCGGTACGGGCTGCGGAATTCCCGCGGGAACGATCATATCGAGCGAAACGGGCAAGGGCACCGGTTTGATCTTCGCAACGTACGCTTGCTGCGCCTGGAGCGGCCCCGTGCCCGGGCCGGCGCCGGCGGCGTAAGCCGCTCCGGAGGAATCCAAAGCCAGGCCGCCGGTCGAATCCATGTAGGTAGAGAACTGTAGCTGCGTCAGGTCGGGGCTGAACCTCGCAAGCAGCGCATTTCCAATTTGGATCTGCAAGGGGCCGGCGGTGGGGAGCGGAAAGCTGGGGAGAAAGCCCGCGGAACCGAAGATCCACGGCGAGCCCGAGGAATCGACGGCGATGGCGTTACCGCTGAAACTGCAGGGAACGCCAAGATAAGTCAGCCCGGAGACCGCTCCCGCTTTCGCGTTCAACTTCATGACGAAGGCGCTGCCCTGAGGAGTGAAAACTGAGGGGCCGATGCCGCCGACGGAGCACCCGTAGCTCGGCTTGGCTTGAAAGGCACGCGGCGAGGCAGGCTCGGAAAACCCATCGCTCATGCCTGTTAGATAAATATTTCCCGACGCGTCGAGCGTGATACCAGTGAGCGCGTCATAGGAGGGGCCGCCGAGATAGGTTGCGTATGCGAGATGACCCGAGGAATCGAAGCGCGCGAGGAAGCCGTCTCCAAAATCCAGGTTGGGCATTCCTCCGAATTGGGGCTGAAGGGCGTCCGGAGTGACCGGAAAATCCGGCGAATCGGTGGTTCCTGTAACCCAGGCGTCTCCGTTGGCGGCGAGCGCCACACCGGAGCCTGAGGTGGCGCAGCTACCGCCCAATAAGGTCGCGTAGACGAGAGACCCACCATCTGGCGCGAGCCTGGCAGCGAACGCGCTTCCCGCTCGCGGTACATTGAGCGGGCCGCCTGTGCTAATCGTGCACGGCGTGACTGGCGCGGTCTGGAAGGCGTTTGGTGTAGTCGGGAAGCCTCCTTGCGCCGTCCCGATAATGATGGCGCTGCCGGAAGGGTCGACCGCGATCCCCCCGGTCAATTCAGAGCCCCCGCCGAGGAAGGTCGAATAAACCAAATGAGAGCCGTCCGGACTCAGCTTGGCGATAAATGCGTTGTCTTGGCCAACCAGCTTTTGCTGAAACGCCCCGGAGGTGATCGGAAAATCCGGCGAACTCGTGGTTCCGACGATATACGCGCTGCCGGTTGCGTCCACGGCGATGCCGCTTGCGGAATCCATGCCGGATCCACCCAAGTACGTGGAGTACAGAATCTGGTTTCCGTTGGGATTCCACTTGGTGACGAAGACATCCTGACTGGCCGCCGATCCCACGAGAACCCGCGAATCGAGCGGGGTAACGATCAGGGCGAAGGGCGCATTCGGATTCGGATCGGGAAACCGGGACCATGACTGGCCCGCGTCCATCGTGCTGTAAAAGCCGGTGGGACCGGCGACGTACACAGTGCCTGGATGCCGCGGATCGGGGTAAATGCTGTTGCCGAAGTTGGTCAGGCCCGAGAGTACAACCGCGAATGTCTGTCCGCCGTCCGAGCTTTTGAGGACTGCACCAGATCCGGACCCGGGAATCACGCTCACGGCATACAACACGGCGGGATTTGCCGGGTCGATGGCCAGACTCTGGGTGTTTTGGATGTTCTGCCCGGCGAGCGGCGCCCAGGTATCGCCGCCGTCGGTGGACTTGAGCAGGCCGCTCAATGACTGGCCCAAAATCAGGTTTTGCGGGTTGGTGGAGTCGAACACGAGCGCGCGCGGAAACGCGGGCTGGTTGGGCGGCGCGATATTGAGAGGCGTCCAGGTCCGGCCGGAATCGGTGCTGCGCGAGAGAAATGGCGGATTCTGGGTCATCACGAATACGGTGCCCGGCACGGCGGGATGCGACACCACGTTAACCGCCGTAACCGTGCCCAAACTCGACAAGCTCCAGCTGAAGGCGCCGTCTGTACTGATGTAGAGACCCTGGGCCGTTGCGGCGTAAACGGTGTCCGCCGACCCGGCGTCCACCGCGATTGCGGCACTCAACGTTGACAGGCCGGCGTTGGGCGGGGCGATCCAGGTGCTTCCACCATCCGGGCTCTTCAGAATGCCGGCGTCGGTAGCGGCATAGAGCACTGCTGGCGTGCCTGGAGCTGCGGCCAGCCCATTCACGGCCGAGGCTCGAAGTGCGGCGCGCGCGAACGTCCTGCCTCCGTCGGAGGAGGTGGAAAGGGCCGCCGCGCCCGGATGATCCTGGACCGCATTGAGAATCGGAAAATCGGCGGAATTGGTCTGCCCCGCCACATAGATGTTGCCTTGCGAATCCAGGGCGATTCCGACCGGGGTATTATTCCGGCTACCGCCGAAGAAAGTCTTGTAGACGAGCGACGTTGGATCCGGCCGGGCCGAAGGAACCGACAATAAGCAGGCGCAGGTGGCGCCGAGGAAGAGGATCTGCCGCACTAGGGACCATCTTATCGAGTACTCGAGACGTGTGAATCTGTGATCTGTTACATGTAACCCAGTGCGGCCAATTGAGAGCAGGTACTCCTGTATAATCTTGGGTCAGTGGAGGGGGTCCATGGCGACCATTACGAGTAATCCGATCGAGAGCACGGGCGGCGCAAGCGGGAGTGCCGGTCCGAGCCGCGCTGAGGTGCGCGAACAACTGGCGCGCCTCCTCGATAGTTCGTTGTTTCGCGGCAGCCGGCGCTATCCGGGCCTGCTACGCTTCATTGTCGAACGGAAACTCGACGGGCGCATCGAACAACTGAAGGAACGGACGCTGGGCGTGGAGGTCTTCGGACGCCGGGCCGATTACGACACCAACCAGGATCCCATCGTCCGCGTGTCGGCCGCCGAAATTCGCAAGCGGATCGCGCAGTACTATCACGAGCCAGGCCGCGAGACAGAACTGCGGATCGAATTGCCGCTGGGGTCCTACGTACCCATGTTTCACTCGGCGGCGGTCGCGCCGGTCCTGACGCCGGCAGTCGTGCGGCCGTGGCATCCGGCGAAGAAGTGGTGGTGGCTGGCATTGGCGGCGTGCATTCCGCTGGCTGCACTGTCGTGGAACCGGGCTGCGCCAATCGATCAGTTCTGGCGGCCGCTAGTGCGGTCGGGCAGCCCCGTTTCGCTGTGCGTGGCGCGCAGTCCCTTCGAATCCGGGCACCTGGTGGACACCGTGAACTTAGAGTCGCGCTCCTCGAATATTGCCTGGCCGGACGTTGTGACACTGGCGAAGCTGACGGGACTCTTGCAGGCAACGGGTCAACCGTACGAGATCCGGCGTGAGGATCGAGCCAGCTTCGACGATCTACGCCAGGGTCCCGCTATTCTCATTGGTGGATTCAACGATAGTTGGACGCTCCGTCTGATGAACGACCAGCGGTTCCGCTTCCAAAAGGAAGGCACGCTGTGCTGGATCAAGGACCAGCAAAACCCGGCCGACAAACGGTGGAGCATCGACCTGGGCCATACCGATGCCCATGGGAGTCCAATTTTGGCTCAAGATTACGCGATCGTCTCACGAGTCGCCAATCCGCGGACGGGAAGCATGCTGGTCCTGGTCGCCGGATTATGGGGGTATGGGACCCAGGCGGCCGGAGAATTTCTGACCAACGGGCGCTTCCTGGAGGCCCTGGCCCGCCAGGTACCGGCCGGTTGGGAGAAGAAGAACATGCAAATCGTGATCGGCACCGAAGTGATCGATCGAACGCCCGGTCCACCCCAGGTTCTGGCGGTCAATTCGTGGTAGGACCCGGCTCTGCAGGACGTATCATACGTCCCCGCGAGAGCTGTAACGGCATGCCGGAACCAGCGATTCTTCAAGGCGTTACAGAGAATCGCCCGGCTCCGTTACCGTATCGCTCTTTTTCCACGTGCCCTTCGCGATCAAGCTAGACAGCACACTTAGGGTTCCAACGGGGCAACCGGCCCAAGAGGTGTCCGAATATGATTAGACGAACCGCCTGGATTTTCGTTTTGGCTGCGTTATGGGTGAACGCGGCCTATTCGCAGAACATCAATGGCTCGATTACCGGCAGAGTCACCGATCCGCAGGGAGCGGTAGTTCCGGGCGTGTCGGTCACGGTGGCGGATCGCAGCCAGCAAATCTCCGTTTCGACCAAGACCAACGACCAGGGGGTGTTCGTGGTGCCGGGACTTCGTCCGGGCACGTATGATTTGCACCTGGAAGCCATGGGCTTCAAGCGGCTGGACCGGCCCGGAATTCCTCTCAATGCGGATGAAAAACTGGCGCTGGCCGATGTGGCCATGGAAGTTGGCGCGCTCTCGGAAACTGTGGAGGTGTCGGCGGAGGCCACGCTGCTCCAAACCACCAGCGCGGAGCGGTCCGACACCATCATCGGCAAGCAGATCGAGAACTTGCAGGTGAACGGGCGGAACCCGCTGGCGATGACCCAACTGGTTCCCGGCGTAGTGAGCACGGCGAATTTCCAGGTGGGCGGACCGGGCGGCATCGGCTCGATCCAGGTGAACGGGAATCGCGGATCCGCCAATATGCTGACCATCAATGGAATCGGCAACATGGACACCGGCTCCAACGGTTCGCAGAACGTCACGGTGAGCATCGATTCGACCGAAGAGTTTCACATCCTCACTGGCATGTACCAAGCCGAGTACGGGCGTAATGCCGGCGCGCAAATTGCGGTGGTGACCAAGACCGGCACCAACAGCCTGCACGGCAGCGGATATTGGTATCACCGGCACGACGGACTGAACGCCAACAGCTGGATCAATAACGCGAAAGGCATTCCGCGCAGCCTGTTCCGGTATAACGACCCGGGGTACACGATCGGCGGGCCGGTTTACATTCCGAAGCTCTTCCCGAAGAAAGATAAGCTCTTCTTCTTCTGGAGCCAGGAATTCCAGGAACAGCTGGCGCCCAACACAGTGCGCAACATCCAGGTGCCGACGGCACTCGAAAAAGGGGGCGACTTTTCGCAGAGCGTGAACAGCAGCGGGCGGCCGGTCACCATTAAGGACCCGACCAACGGCCAGGCATTCACCAATAATGTCATTCCGAAATCGCAGTTATATGCGCCGGGAGTCGCGCTGCTCAATCTGTTTCCGCAGCCCAACGTGACCGGGCAGGTAGGCTACAACTATACTTCCCAATTCTCGAATTCTCAGAACCGGCGCGAAGATCTGCTGCGCATGGACTACAATGCCACCTCAAACCTCCGGATCTTCGGGCACTACATTAATAACTCCCAACCCTTCACGTATCCCTACGGATCGTTTGTCGTCGGTATCAACGTCCCCGTGGTCCCGGTGGAATATCTGAATCCCGGCTATAGCTGGGCCGGCGGCGCCACGTGGATCCTCGGACCGCGAACCACCAACGAATTCAACATGGGCGTGACACACAATTCGATCAACATCGACGAGATCGGGAACACGCTGACGCGGACCAAATCGGGGATCAATCTGCCGCTTCTTTATCCGAGCGCCGTGCAGAAGGACTATATTCCGGGATTTAATTTCGCCGGAACGAACATCACCAGCGCGTTCGCGCCCAACTTCACATCGGTAGGCGACGCGCCCTTCGTGAATTACAACACCGTACTCAACTTCAGCGACAATTTCACGCGCATTATGGGGGCGCACACGGTCAAGGCCGGCCTGTTCATCGAGCGGAGCCGGAAAAATCAAAGCTCGTTCGGCAACAACAACGGCTTTTACAATTTCGGCGACACGACGGCCAACCCGTTGGATACCGGGTTCGGCTTCGCCAACGCTGCATTGGGCGTGTATCAAACCATGGACCAGGCAGTGAACTACATTAACGGCCAATACCGCTACACGAACCTGGAAGGTTTTGTGCAGGACACCTGGAAAGTCACGCCGCGGGTGACCCTCGATTACGGTCTGCGCCTCTCGTGGTATCAGCCGCAATATGACGCCTCGCTGCAGGCTTCCACGTTCGTGTTGAGCAAATGGGATCCGAGCCAGGCGCCACGGCTGTATCAGCCGGCGAACGTGAATGGCGTGCGGTCGGCCGTGGATCCGGTCACCGGCCAGGTGCTGCCCGCCTACGACTTTGGACTGGAAGTGCCGAATACCGGCAATCCGTTCAATGGGATTGTGCAGGCGGGGAAAGGCTACAGCCAGTACCTCCAGGACAATCGCGGGCCGCAGTGGGGGCCGCGGTTCGGAGTGGCCTGGGATGTCACGGGCCGGCAGAACGTCGTCATCCGGACCGGCGGCGGAATCTATTACGACCGGTTCCAGGGCAACCGCGTGTTCGATATGGTGCGCAATCCTCCGGAGGGACTGGACCCATCCCTCACCTATGGGTTGGCGCAGAATATCAACCCGAGCAACATCATTCTCGCGCCGCCGACGCTTTATGCGGCGGACCCGACCGGGAAACTGCCCACGACATACAACTATCAGTTCTCGGTGCAAACCAAGCTGCCGTTCAACCTGATGCTGGATACGGCCTATGTCGGCGACCTCGGGCGGCACCTGCAAAACAACCGCAACCTCAATCCGGTTCCGTACGGCGCCGATTTCCTGCCGCAGAACCAGGACCCGAGTCTGGCTCCCTCGACCAACGGGAACAGCGCACTGCAGCCGAACTTTTTGCGCCCCCTGCGCGGCTTCAACCAGATTGCGCTGTACGAAAGCGCGGCCACCTCGAATTACAATGCGCTGCAATTCCAACTGACCCGGCGGGTGGGCAAGGTCTTGTTCTTCGGCGCTTCGTACACCTGGAGCAAGACGCTGACGACCGCCACCAGCGACACGACCTATGTTCGAGCCGATAGTTTCACCAAGGCAGCCGACTACGGGCCGGCGAACTTCGACCGTCGGCAAGTGCTCGGCATCAACTATGTGATCAACGTGCCGAACATGACGAACGGCAATCCGTTCACGCGCGCGCTGACGAACGGATGGCAGCTATCGGGCGTCTCGGCGATCGCGACGGGCGCTCCGTTTACGCCGACGTTCACGATCTCGGGCGTCAGTTCGCAGAACATCACGGGAAACGTGGTAGCGGGTAATCCCGCGCCCGGGGCGGCCGGGTACGTCTACGAAGGGGCGCGAATCGGATACGTGAGCGGTTGCAATCCGTACACCAACTCGAGCGATCCCTGGAACCGCTTGAATTCGGCCTGCTTCTTCGCGCCGCCGCCCGGTAGCACGGGCCGGGAATCGGGCGTGAACTGGCTCTACGCTCCGGGAGTGGTGAACTTCGATATGGCGCTGCAGAAGCAGTTTTCCGTCAAAGAACGGCTGCGGTTCCAATTGCGGTTTGACGCGTTCAACGTGTTCAACCACGCCAACTTCCCTTTACTGAACACAACGCTGAACTTCGGGGGCACCTATCCGAACAACCTGTCGGTAACCAACAACCCCTATAACTCGTCCGGACAGTTGGTGAACCAGAACGGCTTCGGTAGTGTGAGCACTTCGCTGATCACGAACACCGGCGTCCAAGTGGGTGCGCCGCGAATTCTACAAACGATTATTCGGATTCAGTTCTGAGCATGCGAGGCCGGGAGTAAGCAGCCGGCTCACATAGGAGGGCCAATGACGAAGCACGCTTTAGGACGGCGCGCTCTACTGAAAGGCGTAGCCACGCTGGGAGGCAGTGCGCTGTTGCCGGAGGCGGCCTCCGGCGCGCCGAAAGCAAACATTCCTGGTACAGCGCCCATTATCGTCGTGACCGAGGGCGGCGATGTGGTGGAGACCTCCGCAGGCAAAGTGCGCGGGTACACACGGAACGGCATCTTCACCTTCAAAGGCATTCCCTACGCGGCTTCGACGGGCGGCGCCGCGCGGTTTCTGGCGCCAGCCAAACCGAAACCATGGACAGGTGTCCGCAGCTCTCTTTACTACGGGCAGGTGTGCCCGCAGGGACCGCGTTCCGGTTGGACGGTCGACGAGAACGCGTTCATGTTCGAGTGGGACGACGGCCAGCCCGGCGAAGATTGTCTGCGCGTGAACGTCTGGTCGCCGGGAATCAACGACAACCGCAAGCGGCCGGTGCTGTTTTGGATTCATGGCGGCGGCTATTCGGCCGGCTCCGGCCAGGAACTGAAATCCTACGACGGAGAAAACCTGGCCCGGCGCGGCGATGTGGTGGTGGTCAGCGTCAATCACCGCTTGAATTCGCTGGGTTATCTCAACCTCGCCGAATACGGCCCCCGCTGGGCCGACTCGGGGAACGTGGGCATGCTGGATCTGGTCGCATCGCTTGAATGGGTGCGGGACAACATCGGGAATTTCGGTGGCGACCCGAACAGCGTCACCATCTTCGGCCAGTCCGGAGGCGGCGGCAAGGTCGGCGTCCTCATGGCCATGCCTTCTGCCAAGGGACTCTTTCATAAGGCCATCATCGAGAGCGGCTCCAGCCTCCGGCAGTCGGCGCCGGAATCATCTGCGAAACTCGCGGCCGGTGTCTTGTCCGAACTCGGGTTGAGCGTATCCCAGATCGATCGGCTGCAGGAACTGCCGTATGAGCAGGTGGTAGCAGCCGGAGTGACCGCACAGCGCAAACTCGTTCCTCGCGGCGGCAACATCCCGGGATCCGGGACCGGCGTGAACTGGGGCCCGACCGTCGACGGCCGCGTCCTCCCGCAGCACGCCTTCGATCCGGCGGCGCCCGCAATTTCCTCCGATGTGCCGATGATCATCGGGACCGTCCTCAACGAATTCACGACGGGCATCGGGCATCCCGAATACGAATCGATGACGTTGGACGAAGCGCGCAAGCGTATAGACGCGCGCTACGGCACGAAGACCGGCCGGATCCTCGAAGCATTTCAAAAAGCCTATCCGAGCGCCAAGCCGTTCGATTTGATGTCGCTGATCTTCGCCACTCCAACGCGGCAAAACGCCATCACGCAGGCGGAACGCAAGGCCGCGCAGAAAGCGGCGCCGGCGTATCTATATTGGTTCACCTGGCAGACTCCGGTGCTCAATGGAAGGCCGCGCGCATTCCACTGCTCCGAACTGCCCTTTGTCTTCGATAACACCGATCGCTGCGCGGCCATGACGGGCGGCACGCAGGAAGCCCGGGAATTGGGTGCGAAGATGTCCGAGTCCTGGATCAACTTCGCGCGCAAGGGAGACCCGAATCACAGCGGAATACCGAAATGGGCCGCGTTCACGACGGAGAAAGTTCCAACCATGACCTTCGACAATAAATGCGAACTCAAGAATGACCCGGCCGGAGAAGCGCGCCGCACCGTCATCGAGGCGTGACAAGCCTCTTGACTCCTCTGCGCAAAAGGAATATAAGATAAATAGGTCCCAATAAATCGAAGACTCGCTCGATCGGTGGTCAGGCCCGCGGGCTTGGAGCCACCCCGGGAACCCTGTTCGGAAGGTGAGGCTCCCGCAGGGCGGCTAGGCCTTGAGTACAAACGGGTCCTGGGCGAGTAGCGACGGTTTGTTGGGACCTTTTTTGTTATCTTTGAACCGTTGCCTGCCGCGAATCCACTTTTTGAGATCCTCGAACATCCAGCGGATATCGGTTTTCGCGCCTTTGGCGCAACGCTCGAAGAGTTGTTTGAAAATGCAGCACTCGCGCTGGTTTCGATTGCCAGCGAAGTCGCGGATGTCGAACCGCGGCAGGAATATTCTCTCGAAGCCAGTGGTCCGGATACCGAATCCCTGTTGGTGGCGTGGCTGAGCGAAGTGCTGTACTTCTTCGACGGCAGGCGGATAGGTTTTCGCGGCTTTCGTGTGACGGAAATTCATCCACAACACGTCGCCGGCATGGGGTTGGGCGAACCGCGAGACTCAGGCCGCCACGGCGCGAAGCTGATTGTGAAGGCCGTAACCTGGCACCAGTTGAGAGTGTCGCAGGAGCATGGCCGGTGGATTGCTGAAGTGTATCTGGACGTCTGAGTGCCGCATGAAATCCAGGTCGAACCAATCGATGCCTGTCGATACCGGATTGCGCGCGATGAGCGGCGGGGCATGCGCACGGATGTGGTGGTTTACGCCAGTCCGGAATTGATGAACCAGATCCGCCGCGATCTCTCGCTGGAACAAGCCATGAACGTGGCTACGCTGCCCGGGATCGTGGGGCCCAGCCTGGCGATGCCGGACATCCATCAGGGATACGGATTTCCGATCGGCGGCGTGGCGGCCCTCGATGCGGACGAGGGCGTCGTCTCCCCGGGGGGTGTCGGCTTCGACATCAACTGCGGCGTGCGCCTCGTCCGGAGCACTCTGGACGAAAGCGACGTGCGGCCCAAGCTGCGAGAATTGATCAACCAGATTTTCCGCGATGTCCCGTGTGGCGCGGGCACCACGGGCCGGGTGAACATCAATCAGAAACAACTCGAGCGCGTGCTGATGCAAGGCGCGCGTTGGATGGTCGAGAACGGTTACGGCGAGGAGCGCGATGCGGAATTCGCCGAAGCCGGCGGGGCATTGGACGGCGCCGATCCGGCGGCTGTGTCTCCGCGTGCAAAGGAACGCGGCCAACCGCAGTTGGGGACGCTGGGCAGCGGAAATCACTTTCTTGAGGTGCAGTACGTCGAGCACATCGAGCACCGGGAGGCGGCGCAGTTGTTCGGCCTGCGCGAACGGCAGGTGGTGGTGCTGATTCACTCCGGGTCACGCGGGTTGGGGCACCAGGTATGTACGGATTACGTCGCGCTGATGAACCAGAACATGGGGCGCCACGGCATCCATTTGCCCGACCGGCAGCTGGCGTGCGGGCCGATTCGCTCGGAAGAAGGCCGGGCGTACTTGGGCGCGATGCGAGCCGCGGCCAATTTCGCCTGGGCGAACCGCCAGGGAATTCTGCACTTTCTGCGCGGCGCGTTCCAGCGCGTCTTTGGAGAAAGGACGCACCTGGATCTCATCTACGACGTGTGCCACAACATAGCCAAGCAGGAGCGGTACGAGGTCGACGGGCGCTCCCGCGACGTGTTGGTGCACCGCAAGGGCGCCACGCGCGCCTTTCCTGCCGGGCATCGCGAAATTCCTGCCGTGTACCGGCCCGCCGGTCAACCTGTGTTCATTCCGGGCAGCATGGGAACGGCGTCGTGGGTGCTGGCGGGGGCTCCGGGCGCGATGCAGGAAACGTTCGGCAGCGTCTGCCATGGCGCGGGGCGGCTGCTGTCGCGCACCGCCGCCAAGCGCGGCCGTGACGCGCGCGAAGAGACTCGAAAGCTCGAGGCGGCCGGCATTCTCGTCCGCAGCGAGACGCGCGACGGGATCTTGGAAGAACTTCCTGACGCCTACAAGAATGTCGACGAGGTGATCGAGGTGGTGCACCGCGCAGGACTGGCGCAAAAAGTCGCGCGGCTGCGGCCGATGGCTGTGATTAAGGGATAAGGACGGTTAGTTTTGGCGGTGGTTGCCGTTGCGGCCGCGGCGTAGCGATGCGATAAAGCTCTGCAGCTTGGTCTCAGTGACCTTCTGAGCTTTCGCGAGCTCATCCAGATGCTCGCCCTGCTTGACGACGATCTTCATGCCCGCCCGGATCAATTTTCGGATGGCGGCCATCTCCCCGACGGCTTTGATCTGCTGCTGGCGGATGGCGGCCATTTCTCCTTCAGGATGAACTCCATCGTCCGTTCGACGTCCATAGGAACCCCTTACGCCCACCTTCTCTCATAGAGGATATTGACATCGCAATATGCTATATAGGAATCGGCGAGCAAGGAGATGCCAGTTGTGTCGAATCGAGTGTCCCTTCTCCGGTCCGCGTTGCAGCGCAGGCAGGCGCTGGTGGTGCCGGGGTGTCATGACGCGCTCAGCGCCAGGATCGTCGAACATGCCGGGTTCGAAGCCATCCAGATCAGCGGGTTCGGATTGGCCGGAAGCCTTCTCGGCAAGCCGGATGTCGGGCTGATGGATATGAAAGATATCCTCGACATCACCGGCCACATCACGCGGGCGGTCAAGATCCCGGTGATGGCCGATATCGATACGGGCGGCGGCAATGCGATCAATGCCGCGGTGCTGGCCGAGCGGCTCCTCGAGATGGGAGTCGCGGGGGTCAACATCGAAGACCAGGTGTTCCCCAAGCGGTGCGGCCACATGGAAGGCAAGCAGGTGACCGACGCCGAAGAAATGGTGGGGAAGATCCGCGCCATGGCCGATACGCGGGTGCGCCTCGGAAAAGACATCGTGATCAACGCGCGCACGGATTCGTTCGCCGTCCACGGCCTCGCAGACGCGATCGAGAGGGCGAACCTTTACCTCCACGCCGGCGCCGACATGGCGTTTATCGACGGAATTGGCACGCGGGCCGATATCCAGCGGGCAGTGCGGGACGTGCGCGGGCTGCTTTCCGTGAATTTGATGGATGCGGTGACCGGGGTCCGCACCCAGTTGCTTCCTATACCGGAACTGGCCGCCATCGGCGTTGCGCGGGTCAGCATCCCGGTCGCCTCTATTCTCGTCATGCACCGCGCGCTGACCGATTTCTTTGTAGCGCTGCGCGCTGCCCCGGATGGAATTCTACCGGAACAGACGCAACGGGTGACGAGTTTCGCGGAATATACAGGGTTCGTCGGTCTTCCCGAGTATCACGCTCTGGAACGCCGATATCTACCGGCCCTGGTACCCGCGGGGCGCTGAATCGAGGAGGCCGCCATGGGTATGACTCTCGCGGAAAAAATTCTCGCCCGGGCCTCCGGGCAAACCCGCGTGGCTCCCGACCAGGTGGTGGTCGCGCGCGTGGATCTCGCCATGAGCCACGAAAACGCCGATCTGGTGCGGAAGAGCTTTGCGGAGATCGGGGCCCGGCGCGTGTGGGACCCGACACGGATCGTGATCATTTTCGACCACCGGATTCCGGCCGAATCGGAACGGACAGCCGCCACCCATAAGGCCATTCGCGAATTTGTCGCCGCTCAAGGCATCTCCAACTTCTACGACATCGGCCGCGGCGGCATCTGCCACCAGGTGCTGCCGGAAAACGGGCATGTCCGCCCGGGGATGTTGGTGGTGGGCACCGATTCGCACACGACGACCCATGGCGCTTTCGGCGCCTTTGCCGTGGGGATTGGGGCCACCGAGATGGCCGGAGTATGGACCGATGGTTCGCTCTGGTTCAAGGTGCCGCACAGCCTGCGCATCGAAGTGCAAGGCCAATTGGCACAGTGGGTTTCGGCTAAAGATCTAATCCTCTACATCATTGGGCGGCTGGGCACTGACGGCGCCGACTACCGGGCTGTGGAATTCGACGGCCCGGTGATCCGCGGCCTGAGCGTCGCTTCGCGGATGGTGCTGACGAATCTGGCGATGGAGATGGGCGCCAAGGTCGCCTTCACGCCGGTGGATGAGCTGTTGTTGGACTATTTGCGGCCGTTGGCGCCGCAGAAAATCCATATGATCGCGCCGGATCGCGATGCGTCGTATGAACGTACCGTGACCATCGATGCGGGGCGCGAGGTGCGGGAGCCGCAGATCGCTTGTCCCCACGCGGTGGATAACGTGCGGCCGCTGTCGGAGGTCGGAGACGTAGCCATCGACCAGGCGCTCCTCGGCTCCTGCACCAATGGACGCCTCGAGGACCTGGAGATAGCCGCGCGCGTGGTGGTAGGCCGCACAGTCTGCGAGCGGACGCGTCTGCTGGTGATTCCGGCGTCGCAGCAGATTTACCGCGAAGCGCTGGAACTGGGATATCTGGAAACGCTCGTGGCGGCCGGCGCGATCATCAATCCGCCGGGGTGCGGGCCCTGCGTCGGCATACATCAAGGGATCCTGGCCGCCGGCGAAACGTGCATCTCGTCGACGAACCGCAATTTTGTAGGCCGGATGGGCAGTAAAGATTCCCGCGTGTACCTGGCAAGCCCGGCGGTGGTGGCCGCTTCGGCGGGGAAAGATCGCGCATCCGGCCACTGTGGTTAAGGAGGAACCGTGCCTGATGGATGCTTGAAATTGCGCGGGTCGGTGCGCGCGGTGCTGGGCGACCATATTGACACCGATGTCATCTATCCCGGCCGTTATCTGAACATCACGGACCGGGAGAAAACGGCCGAGCACTTGTTCGAGCTGAGCTATCCCGAAATCCGGGGCTGTCTCGCAGCGGGAGATTTCCTTGTAGCCGGCAGAAATTTCGGGTGCGGCTCGAGCCGCGAACAGGCGGCAGCCGCGCTGAAGTTCGCGGGTGTAGGCGCGGTGATCGCCGGATCGTTCGCGCGGATTTTTTTCCGCAACGCCATCAATCTCGGATTGCCGGTGGTGATCGCGCCGGAAGCCCGCCAAGCTTGCGTCGTGGGAGACGTGCTGACCATCGATCTGGCGGCGGGGGAAATCCGCAACCTTTCGCAGAATCTGGTGATCTCCGCCGCGGCTCTGGACATGCGTTGCGTCGAGCTGTTGGCGGCCGGCGGGTTGATTCCGTATTTGAAGCGCAAGCAGGCGGCGTAAAGGAGAGATATGCGGACATATCGCGTGGCGTGGTTGCCGGGAGACGGTATCGGCCCGGAGGTCGCGGAGGCGGCGCGGCGCGTGCTGGACGCGGCCGGCTTACCGGCCGAGTATCTGCCCGGAGATATCGGATGGGAGTTCTGGCGCCGGGAAGGCGATGCCCTGCCCCAACGCACACTGGACCTGCTCAGGACCACCGACTGCGCGTTCTTCGGCGCGATTACCTCCAAGCCGCCGGCGGAGGCCGCGCGCGAACTGGCGCCGGAGCTTCGCTCCCGCGGATTCGTCTATCGCAGCCCGATCGTCCGCATGCGCCAGTTGCTGGACCTATATATCTGTCTGCGGCCGTGCAGGGCGTTCTTCGGGAACCGGTTGAACTATCGGGAAAACATCGACGCGGTGATCTTTCGGGAGAACACGGAAGGAATGTACGGCGGGGTCGAGTTCCCGCGTGTCCCGGAGCAGTTTCTCGCCGAGCCGGGAATGAAGGCAATTCCCGCCGACGCCGCAATTTCTGTCCGCACAGTCACCCGCAAGGCCTCGCTACGCATTGTCGAGGCGGCGTTCCGGTACGCCGTGAATCACGGGCGCCGCAAGGTGACCGCCGTGCATAAGGCGAACGTGCTGCGGACGACCTGCGGTCTATTCCTCGAGTGCGCGCGGGAAGTCGCCGCGAAGTATCCGGAGATTCAGTTCGAAACCGCCAACGTCGATGCGATGTGCATGTGGCTGGTCAAGAATCCGCTGGACTACGACGTGATTGTCACCACCAACCTGTTCGGCGATATTCTCTCGGATCTGTGCGCACAGCTGGTGGGCGGCATGGGCTTCGCTTACAGCGGCAACATCGGCGAAAACTATGCCGTGTTCGAGCCCACGCACGGGTCGGCTCCCAAATACGCGGGACAGGATCGGGTCAATCCGCTAGCAGCCATTCTGGCGGCTTCCATGATGGCGGAATGGCTGGGCGAAGCCGAGATCGGACGGCGGATCGAGAGAGCGGTCGCCGCCGTGATCGAAGAGGGGCGTGTCCGGACCTATGACATGGGAGGCAGCGCCGGAACGCAAGACATGGCGGACGCTGTGGCCGGCGCTCTAAAACACGTGCGCGTACCAGTGCGGCACACCCGGCATACCGCCACTGAAGAACACCGCCCGACCGAGGAACAGGTGAGCATGCGCGCCGCTCTTCCACAGCGAATCGACGCGCACGGCTCCAAGATCGAGGAACTGGCCGGGACCGGAGTTCACGACGCAAAAGGCGGCTAAGGTGCGAGCCTGCCCGGATCCAGTCCGGGCTCCTCCTGGTATAAGCTTAGAGAAATCGGGAGGTGCTCGTGTCCCTTCGCCTGCTGTGGAGCATGAGTTTGCTGGCGGTGCTGGGCGCCGCGGTGGCGCCGCTCAGCGCCAACGTCTATCCCATCATTCTGCGGGGCAAAGTAACCACCGACGACGGATCTGCGCCCGCATTTACAGTGGGGACAGAACGGATCTGCAGCGACGGCCAAGGCTCGGCTCCCGGACCGACCACCAACAAAAAGGGCGAGTACGAATGGCGAATGGAGATCGACCCGTTAGCCACGCGTGCCTGTTCCATCCGGGCAACCCATGCCGGGTGGGTGTCAACCTCCATTGAGGTGCAAGGCCTGGATACGACCAAGACGATGATCATGCTGCCTCCGCTGGTCATCAGCCCATCGGTGCCGGACGCGTACTCGATCAACGCCTCGGAGACAAACGTGCCTCTGAAAGCGAAAACGGCATTCAAAGCGGCCATGAAGGCGCTCGACGAAGGCAACACCGAGGAGACCGCCCGCCAGCTTGAGGCGGCAACGGCGGCAGCGCCGAAGTTCGCGCAGGGGTGGCATGCGCTGGGAATCGTTCTGGAGGAGTTGCGAAAACCGGCGGACGCACGCGCTGCTTACGAACATGCCATCGAGTCCGATCCCAAGATGTTGCCGGCCTACGTCACGCTGGCCAGGACGTGTCTGAAGTTAAAGGACTGGGACTGTTCGGTAAAGGAAGCCGACAATCTGATCAAGGCTGACACGAAACACATCTACCCGGAGATCTACATGCATCGCGCCGTGGCGCGCTATGAGCTGAAAGACCTGGCGGGCGCGGCGGAGAACGCGCAGGAGGCCGTCCGGCTGGATCCGCGCCACAAGAAACCACGGGCCGAATACATCCTGGGCCGCATCCTGGAGGCCCAAGGCGACCTCAACGGGGCCCGCGGCCACATTTCGAAATACCTTGAGCTCGATCCGAATGCTCCCGATGTGGATGTCGTGCGGGCCCACCTGCAGGGATTGGGAAAGCCGGACCAGGTAGAGCCGGATCTGGAGATTCTGTAAACCGGAGCCTAGTTTTTGCCTGGATCCTGCTGCGCCGCGTCAATCAGATCCTTGACTTCGGCGCTCGAGCAATTCAGCTGCATGATCTGATCGAACGGAGCGAGCAGCAGAGTCTGCTTGGGCACGCTCCATGGTGTAGTCAGCACTTTCGAGTCGTCGAGAGTCGCCTCCACTTCCAAAGTCTTGGCATCAACGCGGCGATAGCGTTCGACGATATGGAGCGCGTCGGAGTGGAACGAGACGCGGCCTTCGGCCGAGATCCAGTTCGAGTCGGTAAAATTCGTCTTGTCGACCACGAGGGTATCGCCTTCCCAATGACCGATGGCGTCCCCGCGATACGAGGGAGGCACGTCGTCGCGATGAGGGCGGCCATCGATGGGGATGATCTGGAAGCCGTGATAGGTTTCGGTCAACATGACGACGAACTTCGGCGTCTGGATAATCTGCCCGACGGCCCCTACGTCGAACAGGCTGACATTCAAGGTGCCGAATGCCGTAGGAACACATCCCAACGACGGGTCGTCCTTATCGCGCAAGGTCTTGGCTTTGGCCTGCGCGGACGGCTGGTACAAACCCGAAAACGTCGTGGGAGCGGCGGCGCGTCCCCCGCGCCGACCGCCGAGAGGAGGGCCGCCGCGCCCGCCGATATCGGCGCCGCGCCACCAGACCCCGGAGAGATCCGGGTGACCGTCGGGTGTGCGCGGCACGCGCGAAGCAGGCGCGGTTGCCGTTGGTGTCGTCTGCGCCCGGACACGCGCCGGGGTCGCCAAGTACAGCAGGCCGGCGGCGAGGGCCGCGGAAAGCATCGAATGTTTCATGATTCGAAACCTCAGCGGTTCTCCTGGGGTCCGAAGAGACCGAAGACCTGACCATCAGCGGTGACGAGTTCCCGCAACATGCCCCGCGTCTTGGAGGCATCCCTGGCGCGAAATCCCTTGATGGTGACTTCCGCGCCCGCTTTGATGACGCCCGGCTTGTAGCCATTCCGCAGCATACCGCTCGGCGTGCCGGCCTCGAAGGCCCAATTCTCTACCTTCCCGCCGGCATCTTTCACGTCGAGGAAGAACCACGAGTGCGGGTTCTCGAGCAGCACCTTCGTGATCACACCGTGGACGGTGATCGGCTGATTCATATCGTAGGCCGCCACAAAGGCGTGATGCGCCCAGAGTGGCGCTCCCAGGGCCAGAGCAACCACGCCCGGCAGCAGAGCACAAACAAGTCTTGGTTTCATAACCTCCCCTGACGTCAGTTCGAACACGAGCGATTTCTTACTCGAAAGTATACACTGCCGCGGCTGGAGCGGCTCCTCTGCACAGCGCAACCCTTGACATTCACCAAGCGTGCGTGAAAGACTACTGCCGATTTGCCGTCAGGGGTGTGCGCCGTTCTTGTGGGGGAGGGCCAAAAATGAGAAGTCTCGTGTGTGTAGTCGTTTTGGGGTGCTGGGCTGCGATGGCGGTCCGAGCGCAATCTACCGCTCAGATTCATGGCGCCGTGCAGGATCCGAGCGGCGCCGCCGTCCCGGCTGCCGAGGTAAAAGCGATTCAGGTGGATACTGGCCTGACGCGTTCGGTAGTCACCGAGGCCGATGGTGGATTCGTTTTGACGAACCTGCCGCTCGGACCCTATCGGCTGGAGGTTGGCAAAGAGGGCTTCGCCACCTTTATCAATACCGGCATCGTGCTCGAAGTCGGCAGCGACCCCGCCGTCGCGATCACACTGAAGGTCGGCGCCACCAATGAACAGGTGAATGTCGAAGCCAACGCGGCCCTGGTCGAAACCCGCAGCAACGGCGTCGGCGAAGTGGTGCAGACGCAGCGTATCGTGGAATTGCCTCTTAACGGTCGAAACGTCACCGACCTGATCGGTTTATCCGGCGCTGCCGTCCAGACGGGGAATTCCCAAACCCGGTGGTTCAGCAACCTGCCTGTCTATAGCATCGGCGGCTCGGTGGCGGTTGGAGGGGCCGGCGGCACTTCCCTGTTCGGTACCGAATACAGCCTGGACGGTGCGAACCACTTGAATTTTCTCTCCGGCGGCACCATGCCGCTGGCCTTTCCCGACGCGGTTCAGGAGTTCCGTGCCGAGGTCAGCGGCCAGTCGGCGCAGCGCGGTGCGTCCACTTCCGTAAGCGTGGTCACGCGCTCGGGCGCCAATGAGTTTCACGGCGACTTGTTCGAGTTCCTGCGCAATGACGGCTTCGGCAGCGCCCGCGAGTATTTTTCTCCCGTGGCCAGCACTTATAAGCGGAATCAGTTTGGCGGCGTCATCGGTGGGCCCGTCAAGAAAGACAAGCTGTTCTTCTTCGGCGGATACCAGGGAACGACGATCCGCCAGACCTTGCCGAATACCACAATTGTCCCGACCGCTGCCGTCATGGGCGGAGACTGGACCGCGTTCGCTTCGGCGGGTTGCAATGGCGGCGCGCCCAAAACTCTCCGCGGCGGCACCGTGAACAACCTGGCAAACGCCGCTGCCGTCTTCAATGGCACCCAGATTTCTCCCTCGTTCTATACACCGCAGGCCCGCTACATCGCCAACGCCTATTTGAATAACCTCGGCGGCCTACAGCCGAACGGCTGCGGCTCCGTCACCTACCAGGTGCCGACGCACGAGAACGATCACCAGGTTGTCGGCAAGGTGGACTATCAGCTCAGCCCCAGGCAGTCCCTGTTCTTTCGAACTCTGGAAAGCCACGTCGCCTTTCCGCCGGTGCTGGCCGGCTGCTCGTTCGACCACGCGTCGGAAACCGTCAGCGGCAGCTGCCTCTCCAACAACATGTTGAATTCCACGGTAAGCGGGGAGAATCAATTGGCTCAGTCGGACGCCGTCGGCCACACCTTCCTGATCAGCAACACGATGGTCAATTCGTTGCGGCTGGCGTTCAACCGCACGGCCGCCACTCTGACCAGCGCCAACCTCTTCACGCTGTGCGACGCGGGCGTGAACATGTGGTGCGGCGGCACGCCCGGGCAGATCGGTACCGCGACCATCGCGGGCGGCTTCGCCTTCGGCACGGGTCTCGGCAACGGTGACTTCTGGAACGGATACAGCTTCGCCATCAACGATGACGTCAGCTGGATCAAAGGCGCTCACCAGATGAGTTTCGGCGTGGGCGCGTGGCAGGGCCGCGTCGACGAGTTCAACCACTTCACTTCCGGCGGCGCCAACATTCTCTTTACGGGGCAGGCTACCGGGTTGGGCCTGTCGGACTTCTTGCTGGGCAATTTGAGCAGCTTCCTCCAGGGGCTTCCCAACAGTTACACTGCGCGCCAGAATTTCGTCGACGCATTTTTCACCGATACCTGGAAGTTGTCCAGCCGCCTGACCTTCACGTTCGGCGTCCGGTGGGATCCGTTTTTGCCCCAACAGATCAAGAACGGCCAGATTTCGAATTTTGACCTCGGCCGGTTCCTGGCGGGCACCAAGAGCAGCAAGTTCGTGAACGCGGCGCCGGGATTCTATTTCCCGGGCGACCCCGGCTTCCCCGAGCAATCGTCGGCATATCGAAAGTGGGCGCACTTTGATCCGCGCGGCGGCCTGGCCTGGGATCCCAGAGGCGACGGCCGCACTTCGATTCGTGCCTCGTATGCGTTCGGCTATGCCTATGTTCCGGGAATCGCCCACGAAGATGAAGGCGGCTCCAATCCCTGGGGCGGCCGCGTCACCTTGACCAGCCCGGCCGGCGGTCTGGCCAGTCCCTACCAGGGCTTCGCGGGCGGCAGTCCCTTCCCGTATTCCGTCACGCCGAACGTGGCCTTCACCCCGGCGGGACAGTATATGACCACGCCCTACGATCTCGCTTCGCCGACGAGCTATTCGTGGAATGTTTCGGTGCAGAAGCAGATCGGGTCGACCTGGGTGGCGTCGATTACTTATGTCGGCAGCCGCGTCCAGCACCTTTACATCAACCAGGCCATCAATTACGGACAGATAGTGAATGGGCCGGCCGTCGCCAGCGGATGTGCGCCGACAGCCACCAACTGCAACGCCCTGGCCAACGTGCAGGCGCGCCGCGTGCTTTCCCTGTTGAATCCCGCCGCGGGCCAGTTGATCGGCAACATGGATACCTGGTATCCCTACGGCACCCAGCTCTACAACGGCCTGGTGACTCACCTCGAAAAGAGATTGAGTCGCGGGTTGAGCGGAAGCGCCAACTGGACCTGGTCGCATTGCCTGGGTTATTACCAGGGATTCAATTCCAAACCGGAAGAGACAGCGACGAACCCCTACAATCCTCTCTTCGATCGCGGCAATTGCGACAGCGACCGCCGCCATCTGGTCAGCATCAGCGCCGTCGCCCTGGCGCCGAACTTGTCCGGCCGATTCGCGCACGCGGTCGTGACGGGCTGGCAGCTGGCCGCCATTTACCGCGTCAGCTCCGGCATCCCGGTCTCGGTGCAGGACGGCACCGACCAGGAGCTGAGCGCCATCAATCACCAGCGGCCCAACCTGGCCGACCCGTCGTCGGTCTATAGCGGGCACGCCTGCGGCGGCTGCCTGTACCTCAACAAGGCGGCCTTTGCTCCGCAGCCTCTCGGCACCGTCGGAAACCTGGGTTGGAACAACATCACCGGCCCCGGCTATTGGGACATGGACCTGGCGCTCTCACGCGAGTTCCGCCTCCGCGAGCGGCAGAACCTGCAAGTCCGCGCCGACGCCTTCAACATCAGCAACAGCTTTGTGCCGTCCTTGGCCAGCACGGCCGCGCCGATTTCGCCCGCCGTGCCTGCGTTTGCCGCGCTGAACAGCTCGCAGTTCGCGCAGATTCTGACCGGCTACCCGACACGCAAGATTCAGTTCGCGCTGAAATACACATTTTGAGCAACGCTGACGGGAGCGGTTCTGTCCAAGTAGCGCATGATGCGCCACGCCTCGAGCGATAGCTCTCGTCGAATGAATGGATTATAAAATCGCCGTGGCGCATCATGCGCCATCCGAACGGCACCAACGGCGCAAAACGACAAAAACGCCACGAGCGGTTGACATTTGCAGTCCGCGGCAAGTATAATCCTCCCCACCCCAAATAACGAGGAGGCGGGCACCACCATGGCCACTTACGGCATTCAAATCAACGGGCAAAGTTCCACCGTGACGATCGACGATCCCAATACTCCCCTGCTGTTCGTGTTGCAAGAAGTTTTCCACCTGAACGGTCCAAAATTCGGCTGTGGACTGGGCCAATGCGGCGCGTGCACCGTGCTGCTGGACGGGCAGCCGATCCGCTCGTGCAACACGGCTGTCTCGCAAGCCGACGGGCACTCCGTCACTTCGCTGGAAGGGCTCCGGGCGCTGGATGGCCTTCCGAACCCGGATGATCTGCATCCGCTCCAGCAGGCGTTTGTCACTCAGCAAGCCCTGCAGTGCGGTTACTGTGTGGCCGGCCCCGTCATGTACGGGTACGCATTCGTCCGCGACAATCCGAATCCCAGCCGCTCCGATATCGAACAGGGTCTGGCCGGTATTTTGTGCCGGTGCTGTTCACACACGCGCATGCTCAACGCGATTCAGAGTTACGCCCAGGAGAAATCCAAATGAAGCCGAATAAGACATTCAGACTCCACGGAGCCGAGCCGCTCCCGCAGAAAGCACTGGAGGCCCTTAACCATGTAGGCGCCTCTCGCCGCGACTTCCTCAAAACCGCGGGCGTCATGATGATCGGTTTCGGCGCCGCGACCGAAGGCAAGGCGCAGAGCACCATCAATCCTTCGGGTAATGTCGACGTGACGCAGGTGGACAATTGGATCGCGATCGGCGCCGACGAGAGCATCACAGTCCTTTCGGGTAAGTGCGACTTCGGCCAGGGTATGCGGACGGTGCAACTGCAGCTGGCCGCCGAAGAATTGTCGGTGCCGATGGACCGGATTACGCTGGTGCTGTGCAAGACGGGAATCACTCCCAATCAGGGTTACACCGCGGGTAGCTTCTCGACCTGGACGCAGTTCGGCGTCGGCGGCCTGCGCAACGCTCTCGATAGCGCGCGCGACGCTTTGTATCAGCTGGCGTCCCAATGGCTCGACGCTCCGGTTGGCCAGCTCGCGGTCCAGAATGGCGTGTTCTCGGTGGTGGGTGGAGATCCGACCTATACGGTGAGCTACGGCCAGTTGGTTCAGGGACAACGGTTCAATCTGACAGTCAATGCCAAGGCCGTGCCGAAAGATCCGTCCAAGTGGACGGTGCTCGGACAACCTATTCCACGGGTCGACATTCCGGCCAAAGCCAAGGGGACCTTCCAGTATGTGCAGAAGGTTCGGGTTCCCGGAATGCTTCACGGGAAAGTCGTCCGGCCGCCTGCCCTGGGCGGCCATGTGGTGAGTATCGACAAGACGTCTGTCAACGGCCTGCCCGGCAACCCGCAGGTCGTCCAAGTGAATGACTTTGTGGGTGTGGTCGCGGACACCGAATGGCATGCGACCAACGCCGCCAATGCGCTGGCTCCCGCGATTGCCTGGACGCTTGGGGCTACTTTCCCCCCTCAGGCCAACCTCTACACGTACATGACCTCGCAGCCCTCCCGGGATGCGTATGCCGTCAATACCGGAGACGTGGACACCGTCATGGCCGGCGCGGTCAAGACCCTGAGCGCCCAGTACCTGTACCCCTTCCAGATGCACGGCTCGCTGGCCAGTTCGTGCGCGGTTGTCGACGTTCAAGGCACGGGCAAAACAGCCACGGTGAAGGCCTGGTCCGCGACGCAGAGCGTCTACGACGTGCGCGGTTACCTGGCCACGCTGCTGAGCATTCCGGCGGCTAACATCGAGGTGGTCCAAGTGGAAGGCTCGGGCTGTTACGGTGGAAACGGCGCCGACCCGGTGACGTTCGATGCGGCGCTCCTCTCGCAGGCGGTCGGCAAGCCCGTGCGCGTGCAGTACACCCGCCGCGATGAAATGACCGGCGGTGAGCATTACGGCCACCCCATGGTCGCGAATCGAAAGGCGGGCATCGACGCCTACGGCACGATCATCGCGTGGGATAGCGAGACGTTCCTGATGGTGCATGGGGAGGGCCCTCTGGCAGGGTTTACGTTTGGAGGAGCTCCCGGCCCCGGAAACTTCATACCAGGCGCACTCGCAGGTTTCCCGACAGGGAAAGTGGTTCCTACAACCACGCCGGCCCCTCCGGCCCCCAGTCCGTTTTGGAATTTCGGCAACTCCGTCCCGCCATACGCCACCGGCAACATCGGGGGGGTGAGTTTGGGAACCGGCACCGTGCCCAGCCAGCGGTCGGTGACGCGGCTCGTGGAGTCTCCGTTGTGGACCTCCTATTTGCGCTCGCCCGATCACATTCAGAACACCTGGGCCAACGAGAGCTTCATGGATGAAATCGCGGCCAGCCAGAACGTGGACCCAGTCCAGTACCGACTCCGTCATGTGACTGATCAGCGCCTGATCGGTGTGCTCAACGCGGTTGTGCAGCAAGCGGGCTGGGATACGCGGCCGTCGCCCAAACCCGGCAACGCTCGTACCGGCGTCGTCACCGGCCGCGGCGTCTCCTTCGTTCTGTACTCGGGCTTTGACGGCTATTGCGCCGTGGTCGCCCAAGTCAGCGTCGATCAAGGCAGCGGCGTTATCACGGTAACGAAAGTCACCGCGGGCCTCGACACGGGCCCGGTCATCAATCCCGACGGTCTCCGCAACCAGATGGAAGGTCAGGTGATCCAGGGAATGAGCCGCGCGCTAATCGAGGAAGTGAAGTTCGCTAACCAGGGTTCGGGCGGATTCGGCGGTGGCGCCGTCACTTCGTTCGACTGGCGCACATACCGGGTGCTGCAGTTCGGCGACACGATTCCGCAAATCGACACGGTTCTGATCAATAACCTCAAGGTGGCGCCGACGGGCGCCGGGGAGACCATTATCACCCTGGTCGGATCCGCTATCGGCAATGCCGTCTTTGATGCCACGGGTGTCCGTCTGCGGCAAATTCCGATGACGCCGGCCAACTTCCTCGCCGCGAAAGCGGCGCAGAAGGTCTGAGTTGGCAACTTGCGCAGGCGAGCTCGGCTCGCCTCGACAGGGCTGGAGCCTTATCCCACCAAGTGGCATAAGGCTCTGCCTTGTGCTGCTCTTGGCGGCCTCGGCGCTTCCCGCACAACAGCCGCCTCGCGGCACTCCAGACGCCCGTGCTCTGGAAGCGCGCTACGAGCTTGCCTATCCCTGGTGGGAGCCGAACCGCGGTACGCCGCTCCAGGCATCGAAAATGTTCGGGGATTCCACCGGGGAGCTGCGAATCCTGAATATGGCCGGCGCCGTGGATACAAACGGTCACGCGTTCTTCACCCCGCTGGGCTCCAACGGACGCGCGTGCGTCAGCTGTCACCAGCCGACCAGCGCCATGAGCCTATCGCTCGATCTCATCCGCCAGCGCTGGGCAGACACGCAAGGCAAAGACCCGGTCTTCGCCGCGATCGACGGCTCCAACTGCCCGAACCTTCCCCAGGAAAAAGAAGAGTCGCACTCGCTGCTGCTGGAACGCGGTCTGATCCGCATCGCCCTTCCATGGCCTCCCGTAACCGCCTCGGGCCAGCCGATCAAGCCGGATTTCCGGATTGAAGTGGTGCGCGATCCGACTGGCTGCAACCAGAACCACTCAACGATCTCGGTATACCGCCGCCCGCGTGTCGTAGCCAATTTGAAATACATTGCCCTGCCCAGCGGCGTGACACTCATGGCCGACGGCCGGGAGCCCAATCTCCAGTCGCAGGCCACGACGGCCGCGCTCACTCACGAGCAGGCATCGGCCGCGCCCACCCCGGCCCAGCTCAAACAGATTGAGGATTTCGAGCGCCAACTCTTCATGGCGCAGCACTCGGATACCTCGGGCGGCCTGCTTGGCGAACCGGGCGGACCTCCGTTGCTCGGCGTCGACAATGTCGCCCGCGGCATCGCCGGCACCGGCGCGGTCCCCGCCACAGGCAACCTCGCTGCATCGTTCGATCCGTGGCGGAATCTCAGCGACCCCAATCTGGCCGTCCGCCAGCGCGCCTTTCGCGAATCCATCCTGCGGGGTGTGGACTTGTTCGCGGGGCGTGAATTCAGCCTGCCCGACGGCAAGCAGGGCACGTGTGCGACGTGCCATCGGCCCGGCATCAACCGATCCTTCGACATCGGCACGACGAATCTGCCCACGGCGAAGGACTCGGCCGAGCTGCCTCTGTTCCGCATCACGTGCGACGCCTCGGCCCCGCCTCACCCGCAACTCGGCCGGACGTTTTTGACGCAGGACCCCGGCCGCGCGCTCATCACCGGAAAATGCGCGGATGCCGGCGCGATCCTGATGCAGCAGTTTCGCGGACTGATTGCCCGCGCGCCCTACTTCGCCAATGGCTCCGCCGGCGATCTGAACGAGCTGGTGGAGTTCTACGATCGCCGCTTCCGAATTAGGCTCACGGAAAAAGAGAAACAGGACCTGGTGAACTTCCTCAGCGTTTTGTAAGTGGCGCCTACTCCCAGCGAATCTGGTCACCCGGCAGAAGCGGCAAACGCAACGCGGCTGCGTCGGAGGCGTCGATCGCGACGGGTGTCATCCGGCCGCGATAAAGACGCAGGAGTTCCAGGCGGCGCGGCTTCGGCGCGACACTCGACAGGAAGCTGCCCCATAATACGGTTCGCGCCGCGCCGTTGACCGTGATTTCGATTTCGAGAGAGACGGTACACTTCTCCGGAAACACGGTACAGCGGGGCAAGGACGCGCCGCAGACGGAAGCCGGGTCGGCGAACAGTTGCGCGGAAACGCGATTCAGCTCGTCGGCAGTACGCGCGCCGACCACGACTGCGCCTCGCAGTTCGGCCCGCCGGTTCAATAGAATCTCGTAGAAGAATCGGTGGAAGCGGTAGCGTGCTTGCGGCAGCTGGATCAGGCGCTGCACTGCGGGTTGGTCGGGTGGTTGTTGTTTTACGCCGGAATCAACGGAAAGGAGCCGCAGTCTTCCGTCCGGCCGCACCTGGTAGTGGGCGACTTCGGTTCCCAGAAAGTCGGCGAACGTCCGCGTAGCGGCGCCTTCCCGGTAATAGGCGTTTTCGATGCGGAGTTCCATCCCGGGCCGCAGTTCCACCCAGGCGGATGCCGTATGCGTGAATCCGTTCAGCACTTCCGCGAACGGAGTCTCGCGGGAGTCGGGCGCGCGGAGCCGATATTCCGGCCGCGCCGGAAGCACGCGGAACACCTCGCGGCCGGCGCGCGGCGCGCACGCGGACACGGTCAGCAGCAAGAGGAGCGCCGGCAGAACTTTCATGTCTACTCGACTCGCAGGGCAGCCATGGGGTCGATGCGCGCGGCACGGCGGGCTGGAAGATAGCTGGCGGCCGCGGCGACGATCAGGAACAAAACGGCGACGCCGGCGAAGGTGGCGGGATCGAGCGGTTTGACGTGGAAGAGCAGGTCCGTCAGCAGGCGGGTCAGACCAAAGGCGCCGCCCACACCCAGGACGGTACCGGCCAGAGCCAGAGCCAGCCCGCGTCCCAAAACCAGGCGGAGAATGTGCTGCTGATGCGCGCCTAAGGCGCGGCGGATGCCGAGTTCCTGCGTCCGCTGCGCGACCGAGTAGGCCATGAGGCCGTAAATCCCGAGGACGGCGAGCAACACGGCGATGGCCGCGAAGGTAGTCAACAGGAGGAACGCGAGACGTCTCGGCCCCACCGCGGCGTCGAGCACCTCGGTCATCGGCCGCACTTCGGAGACCGGCTGATCGCGGTCCACCGCGGCCACCTGAGTGCGAACGGCGTTCCCGAAACGCGGCGGATCTCCCGCCGTGCGCACCGCGAGGTAGGCCAATTGCGGCGGATGCACAGTTAATGGAACGTAAAACTCGGGCACGGCGTCGAAGGCGAGGCCGCCTTCGTGCACGTCGCCGACGATGCCGATGATCTCTCCGGTGAACTTATCGCCGCCTTCGAAGAGACGCCGGCCAAGGGGATCAAGGCCGGCCGGGTAGTCCGCCCAGAGGAGACGAGCCAGGCTTTCATTGATCATCAGGACTGGCGGCGCGCCGGGCGTGGCGTCACGCGCGGTGAACGAACGGCCCCGGCGGAGCGGCACGCCCATTGTGCGGAAATAGTCCGGCGTGACGCTCTGCACGACGGCGAATTTTTGGGCGCGCGGATCTGCCGGCTCGCCGGGAAGCTGCACATTGGTCCGCAGCCAGTTGGTGGTTGGGAGCGAAAGGGTGGTGGTAGCACCGAGGACACCGGGGACGGTTTCGACGCGTTGTACCAGATCGTCGAAGAACGCCACCTTCTTCCGGTCCGTGTCGTAGCGGGCGGGCGGTAGCGCGATTTTCAGGGTCAGCAAATGATCCGGCTGAAACCCTGGGTCGACGGCGTGCAGACGGGCAAAGCTCGCGAGCAGCAGCCCGGCGCCGATCAACAAGACCATCGAAAGCGCCACCTGGCCGACCACCATTAACCCGCGAGCCCTGCCGCGAAACGAATCGGCACCGGCGGCCCTTCCCGTCCCGCGGAGCGCCGCGACCAAGTCCGTCCGCGACGCATGGAACGAAGGAAGCAGGCCAAACGCGATGCCCGTCATCACCGAGAGCGCGCTCGTGAACAGGAACACGGATCCATCGAGGTGAATTTCGGCCGCGCGCGGCAAGACCGGTCCCGTGCGCGTCACATAGGTGGTATTGATCGCCGCGATAGCGCTCAGACTCCAGCGAGCAAGCAGCAGACCGAAGGTCCCCCCGGCGAACGCCAGCACCAGGCTCTCGGCGAGCAGTTGCCGAATCAGGCGGCTACGGCCGGCGCCAATGGCGGCCCGCACCGCGAACTCGCGCGCACGCGAGGCCGAGCGCGCCAGCAGGAGGCCGGCGACATTGGCGCAAGCGATCAGCAGCACGCAGGCAACCGCGCCAAACAGCGTCCAGAGCATCAAGCGCACATTCGCCACCATCTGATCCTGAATGCGCGCTACCCGCATGGTGGAACGCCGCGCTAAGAATGTCGGATTGCCAGCGGCGTACTGGCTGTAGAGAACATTCAGCTCGGCGGCTGCCTGTTCCAGAGTGACGTGGGGCTGCAGGCGCGCGAAACCTACGAGGAACGTGACATTCCGCCAGAACCGCTGGGGCAGCCACGGCCACTCCCAGGGCCGCGTGACCCACACGTCGGTACCTTCAAACGGAAAGGCGAATCCGGCCGGCAACACGCCAATTACGGTGAACGGGGTGGCATCGATCGTCACCGTTCGCCCGGCGATTTGCGGATCGCCACCGAAGCGACGGCGCCACAAAGACGAGCTGATCAGCGCCACGGGCGGACCGCCCGGCCGGTCCTCATCCGCGACGAAGCTACGGCCGGCGACCGGCCGCACGCCGAGAACGTCCAGGAAATTGCCCGAGACGCGCGCTCCCTTGAGGGCCTCCGGCGCGCCGCTCCCGGAGAGCGTCATGTCCTGAGATGTGCTCAGAAACACGCCAAAGCCGGAGAACGACCGCGCCCCCCGCATAGCGTCGAACTGGTTCATGCTGAACGGCGCATCCACGGACTTGAACTGCGCGCTGTCCATGGAGACGCGGACCAGGCGCTCCGGATCGCGGTACTCGAGCGGCTGGAAAAGCACGGCGCGGATTACGGTAAACATGACTGTATTGCCGCCGATACCGAGCGCGCCGGCAGCGATGGCGGTGGCGGCGAACGACGGGCTCTTGCGCAGAGTGCGGAGCGCGTAGAGGAGATCGCGCCAGAGGGTCTCGCAGAGCACCGGGATTGGCGGCATGAACGGCATTGTACGCAATTTCCGCTTGACATTCAAGAAAATTAGTACTAATAAATTAGTATGCGACAACGCAGCCGGACCCTCACCGAGCAAGAGCTGGAAATCATGAAGGTGATCTGGGAGCGAGAGCGCGTGACCGTGCGCGACGTCTACGAAGCACTCCTGGAACGCCGGAAGGTGGCTTACACCACTGTAATGACCATGATGAAGATTCTCGAGCAGAAAGGCTTCCTCAAGAAGTCGCAGGAAGACCGGGCGTACGTCTACCGGCCGGCGCAGGCAAAACGGCAGGTAATCGGCGCCATGGTGAAAGACTTCATCAATCGCGTATTTAACGGCTCTGCCGAACCGCTTCTGGTGCACCTGGTGGAGGAGCATCACCTCTCGCAGAAAGACCTGGAAGAAATCGCGCGCCTGCGGAGGAAGTCATGATGAACAGCAATATACTGGCGTGGAGCCTGCAGGCCGCGGTGCTGGTGGGCGCCGCGGGCTTTGCCGCCACCGTGCTCCGGTTGCGCGTGCCGGCTGCCCGGCTGTTCTACTGGCAGATGGCTCTGCTGGCGTGCCTGGCGCTGCCGCTACTGCGGCCGTGGAAACACGAAGTGATTGCGGACAATGTCACGGTCGCGATGGTCGGCGTGGCGCGGCCCGTCGCAACCCCCAGTGGATTCCATATTCCGCTCGATCGGGCGGCGTTGTGGTTGCTGGCGGCAGGAATCCTGGGGCGGGCCCTGTGGCTGGCAGCGGGCTTTTGGCGCTTGCGGCTGTACCGGCGGCGCTCGCAGCCGTTGGAAACGCGGAATGGCGCGGCGTTGCTCGTGTCGGCGGACATTACGAGCCCGGTCACCTTCGGCGCGCTGCGGCCGGTGGTCTTGCTGCCGGCGGCATTTCCTGAATTCGATCCGCAGGTGCGGGAAGCGATCCTTTGTCACGAGCTGCTGCACGTCGAGCGGCGCGATTGGGTTTTTACCTTGGCGCAAGAGCTGGTACGGACCGTCTTATGGTTCCATCCCGCCATCTGGTGGCTGCTGGGCCAGATTCAACTAGCGCGCGAGCAAGCGGTGGACCGGGAAGTGGTCGCGCGCACCCGGTGCCGAGAGGAATATGTGGACGCGCTGCTGGCCATCGCCGGAGCGCGGCCGCAGCTCGACCTGGCCCCCGCCCCGCTGTTTCTGCGGCAGCGGCATCTGAAGCAAAGAGTGGTTTCGATTTTGAAAGAGGTTCGTATGTCAAAGACGCGTTTGGTCTCGTCACTGGCTGCATCGCTCGGCGTTCTGGCCGCGGCGTGCTGGATCGTAACCGCGGCCTTTCCGCTGGCGGCAGCTCCGGAGACGGTGGTCGATTCCCCCGGGGTGAGCGTCGAACTCAATGGCGCGACGCTGCTGCATCGCTCCCCGATTGTCTATCCGGAGCGCGCGCGCACGAGCGGCATTCAGGGGGCTGTGCTGGTGCAGGTGAAGATCGATGGGAGCGGCAACGTGGCGGATGCGCAGGTCTTGACGGGGCCGGAAGAGCTGAGAAAGCCCGCGCTCCAGTCGGTGTTGACGTGGCACTTCACATCCGATTCGGCGGGCAGCGTGCGGCAGATCGTTATTGCGTTCCAACTACCGGCCGCGGAGGTGGGCCCAGCGAGGCCGGCTCTGGCGCCGCCTTCGGTTCCGCTGCCCGCAATCGGCCGCGTTCCCGACCGCACCATCGAGACGATCCGCATTACCGGTTTGTCCGACCAGGCCCGCGCCGATCTCAGCTCCCGGCTGCCGGCGGCGGGCGAAACGCTCTCCGCCGATGGCTTGCAGAAGTTGCGAGAGACGGTTCGGAGTTTTGACGAGCATCTGGCTGTTGCTGCGGTGCCCTCGGGCAGCAATCTCCGAGTCCTGATCAGCCTGGCTGCGCCGCCTCCCCCACCGCCCGCACCAGAGCCCCCCGGCCGCATCCGCGTCGGCGGCAATGTGCAGGCGATGAAGATAGTCACACAGCCGAAACCGATGTATCCGCCCGAAGCGAAGGCCGCCCGCCTTCAGGGAGTGGTGAAGTTGCTTGCGATCATTGCCAAGGACGGCACGGTCCAGAACCTCACGGTCATCAGCGGCCATCCGCTGCTGGTCCCGGCGGCCATGCAGGCGGTGCAGCAATGGGTTTATCAGCCTACGAATCTGAATGGCCAGCCGACCGAGGTAGAGACGGAAATCGACGTGAATTTCACCTTGTCGGAGTGACACAGACCACCTCCTCGCAGTCGTGGTTCGGTGGCGGGGCGTCATCCGGAAAGACCCCCGCACTCACGTGCGGGGCTGAAGTAAACCGTGCCGGAATGAAGATGCAGAATAACGATGGGGACGTAAACGTGGGAATAGCCGAGATGTTTCTTATTCGTACCGCAATACCTCGGCGGGGGTGATCCGAGTAGCATTGCGGGCGGGATAAATCGTCGCCAGGAAGCTGATCAAAATCGCCGCGGCCGCAATCCAGATTCCGTCGGTCCAGCGGGCTTCGAACGGCACAAAGCTCATCGAATAGACCGCCTCGTCCAAGGGCACCCATCGGTACTTGTCGGCGAAATAGCTCAGGGTATAACCCAACACCAGCCCCACCGCACTGCCGACGACACCGATCAGCACGCCTTGCAGCATAAAGATGCGGCGGATCTGCTCGCGGCGCGCTCCCATCGACATCAGCACGGCGATGTCCCGATATTTTTCCATCACCATC
>Ga0126371_10000133_pt1 | contig 55043 bp, 45 predicted proteins | sample PanSoiMetaPlot_4_FD_110145 | JGI IMG/M metagenome (GOLD analysis project Ga0126371, IMG submission 110145) | Tropical forest soil microbial communities from Panama - MetaG Plot_4 | ecosystem: Environmental > Terrestrial > Soil > Tropical forest > Bulk soil | place: Panama | collected 2016-02-17
ACGAAACCAGCAACCCTCGATTGGTTCGGTGACCGTGGAGGGGCGGCGGGTGAGCTTGATAGCATCGCACCCGGGGATAGTCTGGCCGGTTTTGCGCTCCGGAGCCCATACCTGCCAGGGGTGCGGGCCTTGTCCGCCAGCCCGACCTTCGCCTCATGTTGCGGCCGGCCGACGCGGCCGACGGCAAGCAGCGAGGCGGAGTACCCAGACCCATCGTCCTTCCGCATTACTGCCTGGACCGTTGTACCCATGGTGCGACCCGATGAAATGAGCCTCGCGACCTTGCGCGAGGACCTGCGTCAGGTGTGTGGTTCGCTGCGCTGGATTCCCGACGCTGCGCTCTGCTCACGCCTCGACGCTCACTTGTCCAGCCCGGCGGAGCTGCGGACGTTTCTCGATGCCCTCGATGCTCAGCGTGAGCGGGGCAGGACAGTGAGCGACAATGCGTATTGGTTGCTGAAGGTGAACGCGGAGTATCTACTGGGACATGCGAAATGAGGATGGCGAGGGTCATCGCGGGCTTCCCAAGGTCCGTCCATAGTTTGTACATAGTGACAGACGAAGAACGCCCAAACAGGGCCTTACGACAACTTTCGGGAAACGCCGTATGTATTTGTTAGACCAAACACTTACCCACTAGGCTGGAAAGGGCCGCACGACGAGAGTCGATCTGATAAGCGTGAGGTCGGTAGTTCAACTCTACCCAGGCCCATCAGAAGTGCGGAGTATGGAATGCGGAGTGCGGAATTCACCTAGGCCGCTTCGGGACAACCGGGGCGGCCTTCGCGTTTCAGATCACCCCGGTCATGGCGTCGTCACCATGGTGGTCGCCCCTTTGGATTTCCCCCCGCCGTGCCACGACTCTTGACGGAAAGCGGACCGCATCAGGGTCTTCAAACGCTCCGCAGGGAAACGCTGGGGACGCTCAGGTGACGCCCCGGGCCCAAGCTAGGAGCATGGCGTCTCGTCCGACCGGGAGCCCACTCCGTGAATTGTCCAATGAATCGCAATCACACTCGAGGCAAAACATGATGGTCGGCATTCGCAACGTTGCATCGTCCTGGGCGCTCCGGTTCGCTGTTGTCGTCGCGTTGGCGGTCGGCGGCCTTGCGCGCCCCGCCAGCGGCCAGCTCGGCACCGTCTCGTTCGCGAACTCGGGCGCTCCTGGCGCCCAGCCCACGTTTCTCCGTGGCCTGGCGCTGCTGCACAACTTTCAATATCCGGAAGCTGCTGCCGCATTTCAGGCCGCGCAGAAGATCGATCCGGGATTCGCGATGGCCTACTGGGGCGAGGCGATGACGTACAACCACGGCGTCTGGCGCGAGCAGGACTCGCTTGCCGCACGCGCCGTGCTCGCGCGCCTCGGGGCCACGCCGGCCGAGCGGTTGGCAAAAGCGCCGACGCCGCGCGAGAAGGATTATCTGCGCACGCTCGACGTCTTGTACGCCACCGTGGGCACGAAGGCGGGACGCGACAGCGCATACGCGCGTGCCGCCGAGCAATTGGCCACGAAGTATCCCGACGACGTCGACGCGCAGCTCTTTCATGCATTGGCGCTGCTCTCGCTCTTTCCGCGCACCGATTCGACCTACCTGCGCGCCCATCCGCAGCACCCCGGCGCGCTCCATTACGTCATTCACGCCTACGATGACCCGGCGCACGCGCAGCTGGCACTCGAAGCGGCGCGGAACTACTCGAAGGTTGCGCCGAGTGCAGCGCACGCGCAGCACATGACGTCGCACATCTTCGTCGCGCTCGGGATGTGGGACGACGTCGTCGCGGCGAACGAGGCGGCGCTCCGCACCACTGACAGCGGGGCAGGCGGTGCGACGACCACTGCTCCGAACTGCAGGCATTACGCGGTGTGGCTTCAATACGCGTACCTGCAACAGGGGCGCCTCGCCGACGCTGAACGGATGATGGACGCGTGTCGCGCGGCGAGTACCGGATCGCCCGATGCGGCGAGCGGGTATGCCGAGATGCGCTTGCGCTACATCATCGACGTCGACGAGCCAGGCCGTGAAGTGAGCGGCGGCCCAGGCGACGGACGCTGGCCCCCACTGCTGCGGTTCAGGTTCGACTTCGCGACGGCGTACGACGCACTCCGTCGCGGCGATACGGCCGGCGTCGGACCCACGATCGACCGCATGCGCGGAGCGCGCGCGGCATTCAGCGGCGTCATGATGAAAATGATGCCCGAGATGCTTGGCGCGACGGTGGTGGCCGAGGATGAGCTCCACGCGCTCCTGGTCCTCCGGCGCGGAAACAAGGATGACGCGGTGGCGCTCCTGCGTCGGGCGGCGGCGCAGGAAGACGCGCTCCCGTTCGCGTTCGGGCCGCCCGAAGTGGTGAAGCCATCGCACGAGCTGTTGGGCGAAACCCTGTTGTCGTTGGGGCGTGCCGGCGAGGCGCGTCACGAGCTCGAGCTTGCGCTCGCGCGCACACCGGGGCGTTCCCTGACATTGCTGGATCTCTCACGAGCGAGCCGGGCGGCGGGAGACACCGCGGCGGCATCGGCGGCGTACCGCCAACTCATGGCGAACTGGCATCGCGCCGATTCGAGACCCTGAACCCAGCAGGCGAGCATGCGGCGTGGAGGAGGCTCGGCAGTGGCCGTCCATAGTCCATCCATAACGAGGGCTCAAAGACGGCCCAACTGGGCTGAACGGCGCTCGTACTACGGCACCGCCAAGCCTTGTTAGATCAATTGATTGTCACCCAGACCTGAACGGGCTCCGTCGACGCGACCTACACCCGCCATAGGTAGCTTGACTTCCTATCGATAGGTAGGAATACTACCTATCATGGCAAACCGATCGCCCAGGAACGAGCTGCTCGCCGGCACGATGGACCTCCTGATCCTCCAGACCCTCACGCTCGGCCGCCTGCACGGGTACGCGATCGCCCGGCACATCGAGCGGTCGTCGGACGACCTGCTCCGGGTGGAGCAGGGGTCCCTCTACCCGGCCCTCGAGCGCCTCCAGCGCAAGGGACTCGTCACGTCGACCTGGGACACCTCGCCCACCGGCCGGCGCGCCCGCTACTACACGATCACCGCCTCCGGTCGCAAACGCCTGGGCCAGAAGATCTCGGCGTTCGACGGCCTCTCGCTCGCGATTGCCCGCGTGCTGGGACGCGAGTAACGCCGATGTCGTTCTTCGACGCCCTCCGCCATCGCCTTCGCCCGCTGTTCCGGAGCCGCGAGTTCGACCGCGAGATGGACGAAGAGTTCCAACATCACATGGACCTGGGCGTACAGGAGTTTCCGGGGCACGCGCGCTTCGGCAGCCGGGCCTTCTATAAAGAAGAGCGGCGTCACATGACCGTGCTCTCCTGGCTCGACCCCCTCGGGCAGGACCTGCGTTATGCATGGCGGAATCTGCGCCGGACGCCCGGGTTCACCGCCGTCGCGGTCCTCTCGCTCGCCATCGGCATCGGCGCCAACTCGGCCATTTTCAGTCTTATCTACTCGATCCTGCTCCGGCCCCTTCCGGTGTCGCACCCCGACCACCTCGTGCTGGTCCAGCACGCCGGGCCTGAACTGCCCAACGACGGGTTCTCCTTCAACGAATACCGCGCCCTGAAGCACAGTCCGGGGTTCAGGGCCCTCACGGCGCGAGGCGGCGGGGACCATGTCCCGATCGTCGCCGGACCGGTCCACAGCACGCTGTCCATCGATGCGGTGGACGGGAACTTCTTCCCGACCCTGGGGCTCGAAGCCGAACGGGGACGGCTGATTACGCCGGAAGACGAGCGAACCCGCGCCCCCGTCGTGGTCATCTCGGACGGCCTCTGGGCGGAGTGGTTCGACCGGGCGCCGAGTGCCCTCGGCAGCACCATCACGATGCGGGGCACCGCCTTCACCGTCATCGGCGTGACGCCCAGGGCGTTCGCGGGCCTCGAGGACGGCGGTCAGTTCTCCGGCGCGATCCCCCTGGGCACGCTGGCCCTGGTGGGCGGGACGCCGGTTGAGGACGGCGCCACCGATTCAGCTGTCATCGAAATCGTGGGACGCCTATCGGACCCCGGGGCACTTCCGGGCGTCGCGAAGATGCTCGATGCCACGTACCGGTCGTGCTGCGCCAGGGGCGACAGCCAGTCCAGCGGGGTCCAGCTCACGACGATCGCCCACGGGATTCCCTTGTGGAAGTTCGACGTCCACGCCCTGTTCGGCCGCCTGCTGGTGGAGCTGTTGGGCGCCGCGGGTGTCGTCCTCCTCGCGGCGTGTGCGAACCTCGGGACCCTCTTGCTCGCGCGGGCGTCCGCACGAGAGCGGGAGTTGGCTGTGCGGCTCTCCCTAGGCGCCTCTCGCCGGCGCCTGGCGGGTCAAATGCTGGTCGAAAGCGCCCTCCTGGCGGGGTTGGGTGCGGGAGCGGGATTGGTGCTGGCGCACTGGTCGCTCCGCGTGATCGCGCATCGCCTCCCGGACCCCATCGTCGACCGCGCAGGGTTCGCCCTGACCGGGGAGGTGCTCGTCTTCACGGCCGCGGTGGCCGCCCTCTCTGTGATTCTGTTCGGCGCCGTTCCGGCCTGGCGGGCCACGCGAACCAACTTGATCGGGCCCCTGAACGAGGGCGGGCGCTCGTCCACGAGCCGCCGGGCCGGATGGCTCGACCGGAGCATCGTGGTGGCCCAGGTCGCGCTGGCGCTGGTCTTGGTAAATGGTGCCGGGTCACTGGTCGCTACACTCCGCAGCCTGCGCAACGTGGACGGAGGGTTTTCCTCTGAACGCCTGCTGAGCGTCGAGCTGGACAGCCGCGGCACCCCGTATGAAAGCGGAGGGCTCACGGCCTTCACGGACCGGTTGGTAACCCGGGCCGCGGCGATCCCGGGAGTACGGTCAGCGGCGCTCTCAGAAGCGGCCCCGATTTTCGGTGGCCGCAGTTGGGCGCCGACGATCACGGTCGAGGGGTACACGCCGGGAGCGGACGAGGGCATGCGTTGCATATTCGATGCGGTGAGTCCGGCCTACTTCTCGACGATGGGAATCGCGTTGCGCCGAGGACGGGTGTTCACGGAGGATGATCGGGGGAGTGGAGGCGTGGCCATCGTGAACGAGGCGTTCGCCCGACAGTACTTCCGCGATCGGGACGCGCTGGGAGCCACGATCCGCACCGTGCGCGGGGCAGACACGCTGCTGATGCAGGTCGTGGGCGTGGTCGCCGATGCCCGTTACCAGGACCTGCGGGTGCCCGCGCAGCCCATGGCGTACCTCCCCCTCGCGCAGTTCAAACGGATTCCGGTGCTCGGGCAGCTCGTGGTGGTGACACTCACGGTCCGCACCGTGAGTGACGATCGCGCCCTGTCGTCGGCGCTTCGCAACGCCGTGCTCACGGAGACTCCCGACGCGCAGATCTACGGGCCCGAAACGATCGAAGCGTCGATTGACGCATCCCTGAACCGGGAGACGCTGACGGCGGAGCTCGCGACACTCTTCGGTGCGGTGGCGCTGGTCCTGGCGGCGATCGGACTGTACGGCGTCGTCTCGTACCGCGTGGCGCAACGCACCCGGGAAATCGGCGTGCGCATGGCGCTCGGTGCCGCGACCCCCGCAGTCGTATGGCTGGTGTTCCGTCAGGCGCTCGCCCTCGTGACGATCGGAGTGCTCGTGGGTGCCCCGCTGGCGTTCGGCAGCGGGAAAGCGATCGCCGCGGAGCTCTACGGCCTGGGCCGGAATCCGTTCTTCGTGATTGGTGCCGGGGTTGTGTTGCTTGGCGTCGCGGTGGCGGCGAGTGCCATCCCTGCGCGGAGGGCAACAGGTGTAGACCCGATGATTGCCCTTCGGTCGGACTAGCGAGAACGGTGATAATAATTCTCAACTAGACTTGTGTTTGGGGAATAAAGTCGACAAATTCTGTCGGCTTTCAATAACCCCTCAAACACAAGGCTTCCTCGATGCGTCTCGCCCGTCTCCTCGCCGCCTCCGCAATGATGACTCTCGCCGCCCGCACCCTTGCCGCTCAGGACTCCTTCGAGCTCGAGGTCTACGGACACGAAACGGCGAAGTCGGGAGAGTGGGAGCTCGAGTCCCATTTCACGTTTTCCGCGAAAGGCTCGACGCAGTTCGACGGCGCGGTGGTTCCCACGAACCACCTGTTCCGCTCGGCGCTCGAAGTCACACATGGTCTGACGCAACACTGGGAAGTCGCGGCCTACGGCATGTTCGCCATGCAGTCCGGGGACGCGCCCGAGTTCGCCGGGTGGCGGATCCGGTCCCGCCTCTCGTCTCCGGACACCTGGCGGCTGCCTGTCGATCTCGCCCTGAACGCCGAGGTGAGCTACACGAAGCCGGTGTTCGATGACCACAGCTACGCGTTCGAGATCACCCCAATCGTGAGCCGTCGGTGGGGCCCCTTCGAAGCCGTGGTCAACGCCTCCCTCGAGTCGCCACTCCGGGGATCAGACCGCGGGAAATGGGAGTTCGAGCCCAGCGCGCGGGCCGCCCTCACCCTCAGCCCCTCGGTCGACGTGACGCTCGAGTACTTCAGCGCTCTGGGACCCCTGAACGCGATGGACCCGCTGCGCGAGCAGGTGCACCAACTGTTTCCCGGAGTGGTGCTCCGGTTGGGGGACGATTTTTCGTGGAGTGGCGGCGTGGGGCTGGGCCTGACGGGGACCGGTGACCGCGTGGTCGCCAAGACGGCGCTCGAGCTGGAGCTGTAGGGGCCGTCATATGGTCTCCCGCGTTCCCTTCATCATGAAGAAGATCGACCCGACGGCCGCGACCACGACGAGAACGTTGGTGACGAGCACGGGCCCGGAGTGGATCAAGGATCCGTACACGAGCCAGACACATGCGCTCGTCGCCTGGATAATGCGCAGCGTGATGGGCCGTTTGAAGAAGTAGGAAGAAACGGTCAGCGTGGTCGCTACCCAACCTGCCCACTGGATCATGAACACTCCTATTTCCTGAACATGAAGTAGACGGCTCCGCAGAGACACAGCCCGGCCCACATGAAGTTCAGCCGGAGTGGCTGCCGCATATACAGAATGGCGAACGGCACGAACACGCTGAGCGTGATCACTTCCTGCAGCATCTTGAGCTGACCCAGGCTCATCGCCGTGTAGCCGATGCGGTTCCCGGGGACCTGGAGCAGATACTCGAAGAACGCGATCCCCCAGCTCACCAGCGCTGCGAGGACCCACGGCTTGTCATGCAGGTTCTTGAGGTGCGCGTACCAGGCGAAGGTCATGAAGGTGTTGGAGCAGATCAAGAGTAGGATGGTCTTGAGGACCGGAGACATGCTCAGCCCTGAGTTGAGGATGGTATATTGTACCACCATGGGGCCCGCTGGCCGCCGTTTTCGGACCACTGGTCCCCGCCCAAACCCCGTTCGCCACACCCCGGTTGTGTTTCGAACCATCCGGCCCTTGCTTCCCCAATTCACCCACTCCGGAGCACCGATGCGTACCCTTAGCACCTTGTTTCTCGCCGCCGTCGTGGCTTCCCCCCTCGCCGCTCAGGGCAATCCGGTGTCGACCGCCATCCAGCGTATGGGCGGCGGCCACGCGAAGAGCTTGCTTGCTGCCGCGCAGGCCATGCCCGCCGACAAGTACACCTTCAAGCCCACGCCCGCCCAGATGTCGTTCGGAGAGATCATCGCGCACATCGCCGATGACAACGGCATCACCTGCGGGGCGATCAGCGGCAAGAAGTCGGATGCGGCGAAGGTGGCCGGGTCGGACAGCAAGGACAAGCTCGTGGCCGCGCTCCAGGCGTCCCTGACCTTCTGCAACTCAGCCCTGGCCGGTCTCGCGGACGCCAAACTCGGTGACCAGGTCTCGTGGTACGGCTCGAACACCACCCGAGCCATGGCGGCCGTCGGTCTGATCGACGACTGGTCGGATCACTATGCGATGCAGGCGATGTATCTGCGGTTGAACGGCGTACTGCCGCCGACGGCGCAGCAGGGTGGGATGTAACGAGGCGCCGGGTGTCAGGTGCCAGGGACTTTGGACCCCCGGCACCTGACCCCTGACCCCTAACCAGTCCTTACCGTCTTCACCTCCGGGGCCGCTTCCTTTTCAGACGGCGGCTCCGGATCCGACCCGAAAATGATTTTGTTCACCCCAATCACGGTCCAGCCTTCGCGTGCTTTACTCATGGGCATCCTCGGGGGAGAGGGTCTGCTCCTGAAGCAGGCAACGCTCGTGCCGGCGTAACTCCTTGAGAATCAGGGTGCCGAGGTCACTGTCGAGCGTCGACATATCAGACGGTGTCGAATCTTCTCACGGCGTCATGATCGGCGTCGCGATGTATCCGACCGACTTCTTGGTCACATAGTCGATCATCCGGCGTCGATGCGATCGCGGGGAGCGATGACGCCTCCACATTCCGGACTTCCTTGCGGAGTTCCTGCGCTGTGTCCATGCTACATCCCCAACAAGCCGCTCGGTTCGTTCACGTTTGCACCAGGAGGGTCGCGTGACGAAGGCGCTGTGGGTCCTGCCCGTCTTGTTCCTCTCGTTTGCCCCTGCTGCAATCGGACAAACGCACGTCATCTCGGGCCGGGTGACGGCGTCCGTCAGTGGTGAACCGCTGACCGGTGTGACGGTTGCGGTCGTCGGCACCAGCACCGTCGCGCTGACGCACGACGACGGCCGCTTCAGCATCGGCGCCCCGCCGGGGGACGTGCATCTCCTCTTTCGGAAGATCGGCTATCAGCACAAGGACGTGCCGGTGGCGGCGGGGCAGGACTCCGTGTCGGTGACGATGGAGCTCGACGTGTTCGTGCTCGACGCGGTGGTGGTCAACGGTCAGGCGACAGGCGTCGAACGGCGGAATGCGACCACCGGCACCACCGTGGTGACCGCCAACGACATCGGGGCCCTGCCGGCGCAGACCATCGACAAGGCCCTGCAAGGCAAGGTGCCAGGAGCCATCATCAGTCAGAACTCCGGAGCGCCCGGCGGCGGCATGCAGGTGCAGCTGCGCGGCGTCAACACGGTGCTGGGGAATCCCGATCCACTCTACGTGGTGGACGGCGTGATCTACAGCAACGTCTCCATTCCCTCCGGTCTCTCGACGGTGACGGGCAGCGGCAGCAATCGCGGGAGCGGCCAGCTGCAGGACGACCCCGTGAACCGGCTCGCGGATCTGAACCCGAACGACATCGAGTCTATCGAAGTGCTGCCGGGAGCGGCGGCGTCAGCGATCTACGGCTCGAAAGCGGCGAATGGCGTCATCATCATCAAGACTAAGCGCGGTCAGGCGGGGAAGACAACCGCGACGATCACCCAGCGTCTGGGATTCAACGAGCTGCTGCGTGGGTATGGCACCCGGTCGTTCACCGTCGCCGAGGCCGAATCACTGTATGGGGTGAGCGCGGTGACGCCCTACATCGTGAACGGGCAGCTCCCGACCTACGACCACATGCAGGAGCTCGCGGGCGGCAAGCCCATGAACTACCAGACCTCGTTGGAAGTCACCGGGGGCGACGAAAACACCAGGTACTTCCTCTCCGGCTCGACGTCCCAGGACAACGGGATCATCGCGAACACGGGGGCAGGCCGGCAGACGCTGCGGTTGAACCTCGACCAGACGTTTTCGGATCGGCTGAAGCTGTCATTTTCGAGCGCGTTCAACCGTACCCAGACCGACCGCGGCATTACCAACAACGACAACTCCGGCGGGAGCGTCACGTACTCGATCGCCTACATCCCCGGCTTCGAGCCCCTGTTGCCCGTCAACGGGGTGTATCCGCAACCGAGCATTACCTACCTCTCCTCGAATCCGTTGCAGACCGCGGCCCTCGCGACCAACGCCGAGGTCGCCCTGGGGTTCACCGGAGGTGGGCAGTTGACCTACCAGGCCCTAACGACGGACCGGCACAGCGTCCAGTTCATCGCGGCCGGCGGCGTCGACATGTTCAGCCAGAAAAACACGATCATCGCGCCACGGGAGCTCTACTTCCAGCAGGCCCTCGCGAATCCGGGCCTGTCGACCCTGTCCAATGCGGACTCCCGGTACTGGAACTGGAGCGCGAGCCTGGTCGACGCATTCACCCCGACCGCAGCCGATTACCGGTTGACCACGTCGACGGGCGTCCAGGTGGAAGACCAGGAGCTGTCACGGGGCCGGCTGAGCGCGTTCGGACTGCTCCCCGGCCAGATTAACGTCGACCAGGGAGCCCTGGTCGGGAATGTGTTCGAGGACAACACGATCGACCGGACCCTGGCGTTCTATGCCCAGGAGGAGTTGCTCGCGAAGAACGAGCGCCTGGATGTGACTGGCGCGGTCCGGGCCGAGCGGAGCAGCGCCAACGGCGCCACCGACCGCTACTACATCTACCCCCGTCTTTCTGCCTCTTACCGGTTCCCGGATCTACTGGGCGCGGGCAGCGACTTCAAGGTTCGGGCGGGATACGGCGAAACCGGGAACAAGGCCGCCTTCGGGCAGAAGTTCACGGACCTGGATGCCGGCGTGTACAGCAAGCACGTCTTCACCACCGTTGACCCGACGGCCGGCGCGGCCGGGCTCAGGCCCGAGCGGGTCAGAGAGATCGAAGGAGGCTTCGACGCCACCCTGGCGAACGGCCGCGGGAGCGTCGAGTTCACCGCGTACCGGCGTCATACCACCGATGTATTCCTGAACCGGCCTCCGGCTCCGTCCACAGGCTTCTCCTCGGAGATCATCAATGCCGGCGAGTTGATGAACGAAGGGATCGAGCTGGGGGTAGGCTACACGCCGATCCAGACCCGCGGCCTCACGTGGGTGAGCCGGATCAATTTCAACACGGCCCGGAATGAGGTCGTTTCACTCCCGTTCCCCGGTTTCCGGCCTCCCAACGCGGGATTCGGCCTGGCCTTCGGGGAATTTTTCCTGCAGCCCGGAAAGCCGACGACGCAGATCATCGGCCAGATCGGCATCGACCCCATCACCGGCAACTTCATCGTCGGCTACATGGGGCAGGCGAATCCCAAGTTCGTGATGTCGTTCCCACAGGACATCCGGTACAAGCGGCTGTCACTCAACATGCTTCTGACCTGGCAGTATGGCGGCGTGGCGCAGAACCAGACCCTGTCGCTTTACGACTGCAACGGGCTCTCGCCGGATCAGGCGACCCCGGCGGGGCAGCAGCGCTTCGCGGACTGCGGCAGCGGCATCGCGACACCCTTCGTGCAGTCGACGTCCTTCCTGCGCATGCAGAACCTCTCGCTGAGCTACGACGCCCCGGAGTCGTGGTACAAGTACTTCGGCGGCGCGAGCTCGCTCCGGTTCACGGTCTCGGGGCAGAACCTGTTCCTGATCACCAGCTATACGGGGTACGATCCCCAGGTGAGCAACTACGGCGAACAGGCAGTGGTCCGGAACATCGATCTCGGACCCTATCCGCCCTCCCGGACCTTCACCTTCACGATCTCGGCGGGGTTCTGACCATGAAAACGACTACCCGCTCCTTCATCATCCTGGCGATCGCGTTGGCGGCCGGTGCGTGCCACGACTTCTTCGACGTGCCGCAGACCAACCAACCGACGCTCGACGATCTGATCAACAACCCGACGCGCGACAAGCTCGCCGCGGCGGCCAATGGCATTTTCGCTGGTGCCAGCGGAGATATTCAGAGCCTCATCTGGCGCGCCGGCTCGATGGGTCGGGAGGGAATCAACCTTTCGGGGAACAACACGCCGGATTATTCGGAACCGTATTTCGGTCCCCTGTCCGGATCCGGGTTCGGCGCGGCGATCTGGGGAGGCCGGTACGCGAACATCCGCAGTATCAACATCTATCTCCAGGCGCTCGCGAAGACCAAAGAGCTCTCGGCCGGTGAAATCGAGGCCTCGCGAGGCATGGCGCAAACCTTCAAGGCCCTGGCGCTCCTCTACGTCATCGAAACCCGGGGCCAGCTCGGCGCGCCGGTCGACGTGGACCGTCCGGTGACGGCACCTCCGGCACCGTTCGTAAGCGAAGACTCCGTGTACGGCTACATCATCGGAATTCTCGACTCGGCGCAGACCAACCTGTCGGATGCGCACACCGCCGTGGCGTCATTCCCGTTCTCCATCCCCGTGGGCCTCGCGTCCTTCGGGGATCCCCAGAGCTTCATCCAGTTCAATCGCGCCCTCGCGGCCAAAGCGGAGGTCTTCCGGGCCACGGCGCAGAATGGGTGCAACGGCACCCCCGCCAACTGCTGGAACAAGGCGGAGACGGCCCTCGCGGCGTCCTTCTACGCGCCGGGTGATTCGACGCAGTTCAAAGCCGGTGCCTACTTCGACTTTTCGACTGACCCCGGCGATGCGACCAACGATCTCTCCGATCCATTGAACGGTACCACGTTCTATGCGCTTCCCGATTTTCTGGTGGACGCCGACACGCAGGTGGGAGGGTTGGCAAGGGATCTGCGGGCGGTGTCGAAGATCGTTCCGGCGCAGGACACCCAGATCTTGGGGGGCGTCCCGATCAACGGGCAGCTCAAGTTCACCGTGTACTTCACCAACGGGGCGGTGGACCTGAATCACTCGATCCCGATCATTCGCGATGAGGAGCTGGTCTTGCTGGACGCTGAGGCGCGGATCGGCCTCAATGACCTGGCTGGAGCGAATGCCGCCTTGAACCTGGTGCGACAAGGCTCCGGCAACCTGCACCCGGACACCCTGACCGGTGGGAGCCCGAAGGCGGAATACGTCGCGGAGCTGTTGTACAATCGCCGCTACTCGCTGATGTGGGAGCAGGGTACCCGGTGGATTGATGCGCGGCGGTACGGACTCCTGGCCAACGTCCCGACCGACATCCCCAACGGGAATGTGCCGCCAGGAGCCGTGCCACCAGTGATGCCCATCCCGGACGCGGAGTGCAATGCCCGGGGCCTGGGGTCGGGCTGCGCGCCCTAGGTCAGCGCTTCGGCCGGTGGGCGGCGATGTAGGCCGCCATCTGCCGCATCAGCTCCGCGTTGGTGAACGGCTGCCAGCCGTGAGGCTTGAGGGGCCGCCCGTACTCGACGACAGCGTCGGCGGGCGGCAACGCCCGTTTCAGGAAGTCCCCCACGTAATAGACGGACAGGTTGAGATAGAACGTGTCCATGTCGCCGACGTAGAGGTGCAGCTTGCCCCTCAGCTTGGGTCCCAGCGTGGCCCAGTTGCGCTCGAGGTAGTCGCGGATGTCGAAGTCGTGCGCCTTCATGTAGTCGGCGACCTGATGATTGATCTTGCCCGTCGACAGATCCCAGAGATCGACCGGATAGCCGTCGACCCCCACCGGTCCCCACGTCGCCTCCCAGATCGCGAACTGCTCCCCGGATCGGGCATGACTCCCCAGCACCGCTTCGTACTGACTCTCCTGCCGCACCGTGATGTGCGGTTGACCCGTCTCCTCGCGCTCGGCCGGTACGTCCGCCTGGAACCACTCGGAGACCGGGAAGACGAAGGCGTTCGAGTCCTTGTAGACGTTCACCAGCTCATAGGCGCGGAGATCCAGCGGATCCGGATAGAGCACCCACGTGCCCCCGAAGAAATCGGGGTGATAGACCTCGAGGGCCATCGCTTCCCACCCACCCGTCGAGCCACCGACCAGCAGGCGTGCAAAGGGCGCCTGGATCATCCGGAAGTGTGATTCGAGGTACGGGATCAGCTCCGTGAGGATCGCGTCTCCGTACGGGCCGTTGTTCACGGAGTTCACGGCATAGGAGTCGTCGAACCAGGGCGTCGGGTGCTGGAAGGTCACCGCGATCATCTGCGGAAAGCCGGGCGAATTCCACGACTGGGCGAACTCATAGCCGGGCTCCCGGGCCGTGCGCTTCACCCGCTCGGCGCGTGCGGCAGCGGTCTCGGGCTTCCCGTCCGGATTGAATCCGAAAGGGGCGCCGAGATTGAAATGACCCTGCTCGTAGACGGTAGGATACTGGGTGGTCGAGTCCCTGTCGTAGTTCTTCGGCAGGAGCACCACGGCACCGAGGTACATGGGGCGGCCCCAGAAGGCCGTCAGGAGCTTGCTCTGGATCTTGATGCGCCGCACCTCGCGGGTGTCGGCCGGCACGTTGACCGGTCCGATCGCCTTCGTGAGCTCGAGCCGGATGGTGTCGGCGTGCGCCGGGTCCACGTGCACCCGTCTGATCTCACTGAGGAGATTCCCCGGTGAACGGTTGAACTGCTGGCCCTCCCACTGATCATCGTGCGCCCACACGGTGTGCCCATCCGACCGGCGGAACTCGGAGTACACGCTGAGCAGGCCCTGCACGTAGTAGTCGCCCGGCGGGAGATCGGCCATGGACTTCAGGGGGTAGCCCAGCGTGGATCCGTCGATCACCCCGGGTGAGCCGGCCGCCAGGTCGGTGACGTCCACACCGAAGAAGGGAACCGACTCGCTTTCGCCCCGCACGCCGGACACCGGGGAGGGATTCGAGTCGCGGCTGAACATCACGTACATCCGGCCGGTGACTGGGGTCGACTGATAGCTCGGAGCGACGGAGATCTCGACGCGGAGACCCTGCGCAAGGCTCGAATGAGCGGCGATCAGGGAGAGTGACAGGACAGCCAGGACGGCCTGGACCGGCAGGGCCTTACGCACGTAGCGGCTCCTCTGGAGGAGCCGCTACAGTGCATGTGTTCAAGAGCGGGGGCAACCCCGTGGGATTACTTCGAAACCGGCATCCCGTTCCAGCTTCCGCCCAGTGCCTTGTAGAGCTGAACGGCCGAGGTCAGCTGCCCCAGTTCAGCCTGGGACAGGGTCAGCTCCGCGGCGAAGAGGCTCCGTTCTGCGTCCAGCACCTCGAGGTAATTTGCGATACCAGATTGGTAGCGGACGCGGGCGAGATCGTACGCGCGACGCAGTGCGAGCGCCTGCGTCTCCGCCGCGGCCACCTGGTCCCGGGCCGCGTGCGCACCCGAGAGCGCGTCGCCGGCATCCTGCAGAGCCCGCAACACCGACTGCTCGTACTGATTCCGCGCCTGCTCGGCGCGCGCCTTCGCCGCCGCCGTCGCGGACGAACGCCCGCCCCCCGCGAAGAGCGGGATCGCGATGCCGAGCTGCGCGACGTACACGTCGGACTGCGGCTTGAACAGCCCGCTGGTATTCGCGGCCTGCGACCCGTAGGAGCCGGTGAACATGATCACGGGGAGCTGCTGGGCAAAGGCTTGTCCGGCGCGCGCATTCGCCGCCCGATAGGTCCGCTCCGCCTGACGGACATCGGGGCGACGGGACAGCAGGCTGGAGGGCAGGGAATCGGGGACGGTCACAGCGCGCGCCGCATCGGCGAGCGCACCGCTCCGGGGAATCGCCGTCGGTCCCTGGCCAAGCAAAACGTTCAGGGCGTGTTCGGTCTGCGCGCGGGCCTGCTCGACCTGAGCCAACCGCACGGCGGGGGCTGCCACCTGCGCTTCGAACTGCCGTACGTCCAGCTCGGAGATGATCCCCCGCGCGTACCGCTGGCGCGCGAGGTCGAGTGTGGCCTGACTGGTCTGCAACGTGTGCGCCGAAACCTGCGCTTCCTGATCCAGCTCGAGCAGCTGCAAGTACCCGATCGCCACGCTGCTGATCAGGGAAAGCACGGTCTCCTGCTCAACGGCGTCCTGGGCGGCCAGATCGGCGTTGGCGGCCTGCATCCCGCGCCGCGTCTTGCCCCAGAAATCGAGCTCCCACGCCACGTCGGCGGTTGCCCGCACGGCGTTGTATGGGAAGACCTGCGGCCCGAACGCGACCTGGTTCTTGGAGACGCTGCCGTTCGCCGTCAACGACGGAAAGAGCGGGGCGCGGGCGAGACCGACGTCGGCGCGGTATTCCTCGATCCGGGCCTTGGCGGTGGCCAGGTCCCGGTTCTGCCGGAGCGCCGTCTGCACGAGCGCGTTCAATGTGGAATCGTGCAGGATGTCGAGCCACGCGAGGTCGGCCAGCGAGTCGGCCGATATGCGCCGTGGGGCCAGGGGTGCGACACCGGAGGCCGGCAGCGTATCCGCGGCCCGCGCACCAGCGAGAGAGTCGTAGAACGCCTTGGCAGAGTCCGAGTAACTCGCCGAGCCCACCTGGGCGGATGGCGCCACGACGGGCGACGGGTGGTAGCCGGGACCCACGGCGCAGGCGCCGAGGCCCGCCAGGAGCAGGACCTTCAGTCCGCGGCGGCTCACTGGACGCCTTCCCGCTCCGCGAATCCGCGGATGAGCCGGAAGAAGAGCGGAATGAAGAAGATGCCGACCGACGTCGCGATCACCATGCCCGCGAACACGGTCGTGCCGATCGAATGACGGCTGATGGCTCCGGCACCACTGGCGACGACCAGCGGGGACACGCCGAAGATGAATGCCATCGACGTCATCAAAATCGGGCGGAACCGTTCTCGCGCCGCCTCGACAGCGGCGGAGACGATGGAATGTCCCTGGTCGCGGAGCTCGTTCGCGAATTCGACGATCAGAATCGCGTTCTTCGCGGCGAGCCCCACCACGGTCAGCAGGCCGACCTGGACGTAGATGTCGCTCGGCTGACCTCGCAGCCAGATCCCGAGGTAGGCGCCGAGGACACCGAACGGAATACCGAGGAGGACGGCGAAGGGGAGCGACCAGCTCTCATACTGCGCCGCCAGCACCAGGAAGACGAGGATGAGTCCGAGGGCGAAGACCAGGCCCGATTGTCCGCTCGACGCACGCTCCTGGAATGACTGGCCGGAATACGCCAGCCCCAGTCCCTGGGCTCCGAACTGGCTCGCGATCAGACCATCCATTTGCTGCATCAGCTCACCCGAGCTGTGGCCCGGTTTCGGGGCCGCGGTGATGAAGGCCGAGGTGAATCCGTTGAAGCGCGAGATGAGGGTCGGCGCGCTTCGGAACTCCACCCGGGCGAGGGCCGAGATCGGGATCATGGAGTCCGCGGTGCCGCGCACGTACAACCGTCCGATGTCCGCGGGCGACTGCCGGTACGCGGCCTGGGCTTCCGCCTGCACCCGGTACGTCTTCCCGTAGATGTTGAAGTCATTGATGTAGAGCGTCGACAAGTTCGCCTGCAACGTGCCGTAGAGGTCGGAGAGCTGGACGCCCCGCGCCTTCGCCGCCGCGCGGTCGACGTCCACGTAGATCTGGGGCACGTTCGCGCGGAACGTCGTCTGAACGCCGCCCGCTGCCGGAAGCTGATTCGCGGCCCCGACGAACGCCTGCACCTGGTTGGCAAAGTCCTGAATCGATTGTCCGGAGCGGGCCTGCAGGTTGGCCTCCACGCCCGCGGTGGTGCCGAGCCCGAAGATCTCCGGGAGGTTGAAGGCGAACGACTGGGCATCGGGCATCATGAACAGCCGCCCGTTGATTCGGCCGGTGATCGCATCGATCGCGTCGTGCGAGCTCCGCTCCTCCCAGGGCTTCACGTTCACGAAAATCACTGCGCTGTTGCTCTGGCTGGCGCGGCTCAGAATGTCGAAGCCGACCAGCGCGACGATGTTCCGCACCGCCGGCTCCGCTTGCAGGTAGCCCTCGATGCGCTTGACCACGTCCTGGGTCCGCTGGAGCGACGCGGCATCGGGCAGCTGCACGGCCACGGCGAAGTAGCCCTTGTCTTCGGTGGGGACGAAGGCCGTCTGGATGTGCGTCCAGAGGAACCCGACCAGGAGGATGAGCACGCCGAACGCGCCGAGCCACGCCTTGGGCCGGCCGAGCACCTTGTCGACCGCGCCGGCGTAATTGCCGGTGATGTTCCGGAACCACTCGTTGAACTTTCCGAAGAACCCGGTCGAGTGTGCCTCGTTCGACTCCTTGAGCAGCCACGCACACAGCGCCGGCGTGAGCGTCAGCGCCACGATGCCGGACAGGATCACGGCGATCACGATCGTGATCGCGAACTGTTTGAAGAGCTCACCGGTCACCCCGCCGGTGAACGCCACCGGCACGAACACCGCCACGAGCGAGAGCACGATGGCGACCAGCGCGCCGGCGACCTGCTGGATGCCGCGATCCGCCGCCACCCGCGCCGACACGCCCTCCGACGCCATGATGCGCTCGACGTTTTCGATCACCACGATCGCGTCGTCGACCACGATGCCGATCGCCAGCACGAGCGCGAAGAGCGTCAAGACGTTGATGGACATCCCCAGGAGGTCGAGACCCAGGAACGTGCCGATGACGGAGACGGGCACCGCCAGCATCGGGATGAGGGTGGCCCGCCAGCTCTGAAGAAAGAGGAATACGACCATCGACACGAGGATCATGGCCTCGATCAAGGTCTTCACCACTTCGTCGATCGACGCCGTGACGAAAGGCGTGGTGTCGAAGGGGATCGAGTATGTAATCCCGGCAGGGAATCCCTGCTGCAGCTCATCCATCCGCTTGGTGACCGCGTCTCGCACCGCGATGGCGTTGGCGCCGGGGCGCAGGTAGATGAGGTCGAACGCGGTGGGTCCGCCGTTCAGCCGGGCCGCGAAATCGTTGCTCTGCGAGCCGAGCCGGGCGTGACCGATGTCGCCGAGCCGGATCACGGAGCCATCCGCCTTGGAGCGGACGATGATGCTGTCGAACTGGGCGGGGGTCGTGAGGCGTCCCTGCGTCGTCACCGGGATGGTGAGCTGGGTCCCCACCGGCGACGGCTCGCGCCCGATGCGTCCCGCGGGGTTGGTGGCGTTCTGCTCGCGCACCGCCGCGGCCACCTGGCTCACCGTGATGCCGAGCTGGGCCATCTTGTCCGGATCGAGCTGCAGGAGCATCGAGAATTGCAGCCCGCCGAACGTCTGCGCGTTCCCCACGCCGGGGACGCGCTTGAGCTCGTCCTCGACGTACAGCTTGAGATAGTTGGTGAGGTAGGGGGCGTCGTACCGCGGATCCTTCGACGTCAGCCCGATGACTGCCAGGATGTCGGAGTTGGCCTTGAGGATCGTCAGGCCGTTCTGGCGCACCGCGTCGGGCAGCTGCGGCGTCGCCACCTGCACGGCGTTCTGGACGTCGACCTGGGCCAGGTCCTGGCTGCGATTCACGTCGAAGTAGACGGACAGGCCCATCGTCCCGTCGGAGGCGTTGGCCGACGAGTAATACAGGAGGCCCTGGAGCCCCGACAGCTGTTCCTCGATGGGGCCGGCCACGGCGTCCGAGACGTCCTGCGCGGTGGCGCCGGGGTAGACGGCCGCGACCTGGACGGCCGGGGGTGTAATCGTCGGGTATCGCGACACCGGCAGCAGCCCGATCGAAAAGATTCCCATCAGGGTGATGGCGATCGAAATCACCGACGCCAGCACCGGCCGCTTGATGAAGAAGTACCCGATCTGGTGCCCGTTGCCGCCGTTCGCGGGCGTTGGGGCCGTCCCGGCCGTCCCGGCCGTCCCGACGCCGCTCACTTGTCCTTCCCGGGCACGGTGGTCGAGTCGGCGAGAGGCTTCGGCGCGACCGTATGTCCGGGGAACACCTTCTGGACGCCGTCCACGACTACGCGGTCACCGGGGTTCAACCCACTGGTGATGATCCACTCATCGCCACTCCATTGGCCGGGGACGACGTCGCGCGCCTGCACGGTGTCGCCCGCGCCCACCACGTAGACGAACTGGCGGCCGAGGCCCGTTTGCACCGCGCGCTGTGGCACGGCGATCGCCGAATCGCGCGCGAAACCGACGAGGCGCACCTGGATGAACTGGCCCGGCATCAGCAGCCGGTCCGGATTCTGGAAGGTCGCGCGGAACTCCTGCGTGCCCGTTGCCGCGTCGAGGGACGGCGCGATGAAATCGAGCCGGCCCGTCCGCGGGAGCACCGAACCATCGGGCAGAATCGCCTGGATTTCGAGCGGACTGCCGGGGCGTGTCAGCGCGCGCGAGGAGGCATGCCGCTGCCAGTCGAGCAGCTGCGCCGACGACGGACGGAAGGACACGTAGACGGGATCGATGCGGTCGATGGTGGTGAGCAGATCTCCGGGACCGGTAACGCGCGCACCCACCTCGAGATTGGTCCGCCCGACGCGGCCCTCGATCTCGGCTTTGATCTGCGTGTCGTCGTAGTCCTTTTTCGCCTGATCGTAGGCCGCCTGCGCCGACGCGAGTCCGGAGCGTGCGTTGTCGACGTCCTGCTCGGCGACGGCGTGCTGGGCGAGGAGCGGCTCCACGCGGTTGAACGTCGCCTTGGCCGTGGCGAGCCGCGCGTCCGCACTGTGGTAGGCGGCCGCGTAGCGCACCGTGTCGATCTGGTAGAGGACCTGACCCGGCTGCACGATCTGGCCCTCTTCGAACTCGCGAGCCAGGATGATCCCGTCGACGCGCGAGCGGACTTCCACCCGGCGATAGGGAAGCACGGCGCCCGGGAACTGATAGGTCTCCGGGACGGCCGCGCGCTGGGCGGTCACGATCGTGACCTGTGCCGGCGGCATACCACCGGCAAACCCGCCTGCCTTTTTGCAGCCGCCAAGGAACACGAGTGCTACGAGGGCGCGTAAACCAGTCGTCTTCGTCATTGCTGAGGTCTTTTCGCGAAGTGGTCTTTGAAGAACGCGTGAAGGGGCGGAAAGGTTTTGGATTTCGGGCCTCCGGAGGCTACCCAAAGAAAACCCGAAGCGCAAGGCACCAGAGGTGAACGGGGTCTATTTGGCGGCGGAAATCTCCTGGAACCGGATGTTCTGGATGCCATACTGCTTCCAGTCCTTGTAGTCGAAGTGCCACCATTCGAAGGGGTACACCGTGAACCCCTCCTTCTCCATGGCCGCCCGCAAGAAGTCGCGCATCCGCCGCTGCGCGTCAGTCCCGCCGGTATAGGTCGGGTACGCCCGCTCCGACATCTCGTCGTAGACACTGGGCATGTCCACTGGTTGACCATCCGAGAGGCGGTAGAGTGACAGATCCACCGCGCACCCCCGGTTGTGACGGGACCCGTCGGCCGGATTCGCCACGAAATCGTGCTTTGCCGGGGGGGTCGCATCCCAGAAAATCTTGGTGATGTACCAGGGCCGGTACGCGTCGTGAACCAACAGGCCGTACCCCTGCGCCCGCAACGCGTGGCTTACACGCACCAGCGCTTCCGCGGCGGGACGCTGCAGGAAGGCTCTCGCCTCCTCATACAGCGGAGTGCTGAGGAAGTTGTCCGTCCCCGCGTAACGGATATCCAATTTGATAGACGAATCGAGGGTCACGATTTCGACAAGATCAGACGCCCGGAATGGTCCTGCCTCGGCCGGCGGGGTGGCCTTCAGCGCCTCGGCGCGGAGCTCCGCAACGGGCCTGACCGGGGTGATCCGGAAGACCTTGGGCGCGGTGGGCGCCTGAACCGCCAGCAGCAGGAGGAGGGCTTTCATCAGGTCCCGAACCTCTTGATCGACCGGGCCTTGGCTTTCGCGGCCTCGACCTCGCGGTTTTTCGGGGGCGCGGTGGTCACGAGGGCGTCGAGCAGCTTGTTGACGATCGCGGAGACCTCGTCGACCGCGTGGTCGAAAGGCTCCTGATTGGCTGCCGACGGCTTGGTGAATCCTGACACCTTCCGCACGAATTGCAGGGACGCTGCCCTGACTTCGTCAGTGGTGGCGGGGGGCTCGAAATGGTAGAGCGTTCTGATGTTGCGGCACATGGCGGTCTCCGGATCGCATTATCCTGCCCGGAATCTGCCCGGTAACTTGAGGAATGACTAGATACCTCCTGGCCTTGAGCCTCAGCGCCGCGTGCCTCGGAATCGACGCGGCACCAGTTACCCACGATGCGCCCCCGGTGTCCATCGATCACGTCTTTGTGATCGTCCTCGAAAACCGCAACTACGACGCGACCTTCGGTCCCGGGAGCACCGGGCCCTATCTCGCCGACACGCTGGTGCGAGAAGGTGCTCTGCTGACCCAATACTATGGAATAGGGCACGCCAGTCTCGACAACTACATCGCGATGGTCTCCGGTGTCGCGCCCAACCGGAGTACCCAGGGTGATTGCCCGGTGTTCACGGAGTTCGCTCAGACCGGGACTGCGCCCGACGGCCAGCCGATCGGGATGGGCTGTGTGTATCCCACCTCCATCCGCACCATCGGGAATCAGCTCACGTCGGCGGGGAAGACGTGGCGGGTGTACGCTGAGGATATGGGGAACGATCCCATGCGCGAGCAGGGGACGTGCGCGCACGTGGCCATCGGCGCCGTCGATCCCACCAAGCACGCAGATAACGCGCATCGGGACCGGTACGCCACCAAACATGAGCCCTTCGTCTATTTCCATTCGATCATCGACGACACCGCATCCTGCGCGCGGGACATCGTGCCCCTCACCGATTTTGACGCGGACTTGAGGGCCAACACGACTAATTTTTCCTTCATCGTGCCGAACCTCTGTCACGACGGCCACGATCCCGATTGCGGTGATGAGCCCGGCGGATCGGCGGGCATCGACCAATTCCTTGCCCACTGGGTGCCGGCGATCACGCACTCGGCGGCTTTCAAGAATGGTCTGGTGATCATCCTGTTCGACGAGTCCGGGAATGACGACGCGGCGTGCTGCGATGAGCAGCCGGGCCCCAACACCACGACACCGGGAGGCGGTGGTCCGGGAGGTGGGCGCACGGGTGCGGTTCTGCTCTCGCCCTTCATCAGGCCGGGAACCGTATCCGCGACGCCGTACAACCACTACTCGATGCTCAAGAGTGTGGAAGAGATCTTCCACCTTGCGTTCCTCGGGTACGCCGGCAGAGCCGGGCTCGCGGGATTCGGGTCCGACGTGTACACCAAGAAGTAATGGTTGATTTTCCTGACGACGCGCTCACCGGCGAGGATTTTCCGTTGGGGGACGGCACCGCCGATGGCGCCGCCGTGGTGACCTGTCCGTACTGTGGAGAGGAGGTCGAGATCACGCTCGATCCGGGTGGGGAAGAGGACCAGGAATACATCGAAGACTGTGAAGTGTGTTGTCAGCCCTGGAGTGTCACCGTCCACTACGGGCCTGAGGGCATGGCGGACGTGCGAGTGGAGCGACTCGAATGAAGCCAGTAGTGGCAGCGGCCATCGGTGTGGTGCTGGGGCACGGGGCGCTTTCGGCGCAGGAGCTTCTGCCGCGCGGCACCGCGGCATTTCGTTGGACAACCGTCACGGCGCTCGTCGTTCCTGATTCGACGCAGGGCGTCGGCGTGGTGCTCGTCACCAGGCCGGAAGGGGCGCCCCGGGGAGCGACCATCCCGTATCTCTTCGCCGCCATGACCTTCGATCCGGTGACGGCGGGGCAATGGGCGGATTCGGCGAAGGCGCTGGCGGCGCAGGGTGCGGCCGGTGCGACGCCACCGCTCACGCTGGTGTCGCGCGACTCGTCGCTCCTGGTGCTCGCGTGGGATCGAGCCGTGACCAAGCAGCATACGCGTTCGGTCCTGGCCTACTACCCACCGCCATCACCCGATGGGAACACCAGCCTCAACATCGAGGTGGACTCGGCGGATGTCCTCGCGTTTCTGGACAGCCTGCGGGCAAAGTCGGGCGTCAGCAGGTACGATCCGCACGCGCCTCCACCGGACTCGACCGTCCTCGCCGCGCGGGCGGTCGGTGAAAAGCCCGAGATCGTGTCAGCTCCACCGGTGGAGTACCCTGAGTACCTCCGTCAACAGCGCGAGCAAGGTGTAGTGATCGTTCAGGCGATCGTAGATACGACTGGCTGGGTGGAGCCCCTCTCACTGAAAGTGAAGTCAGCCTCGAATCCCGGGTTCATTCCCCCCGCAAAAGCCGTCGTGTTGAAGTCGCGTTTCCGGCCGGCGCGGCTGAATGGCCACTTGGTGCGGGTGCTGATCCAGGTGCCCGTGAACTTCACCCTCAACCATCGCTAACGGATCAAGGCCTGCGCTTCGGCCACCGTCGTCACCTGGAGCTGAACGGCTGCGCCCGGCAGGCGTTGGGCGAGTATCGGAAGATCGGCTGTAATCACCGCCGCGATTTTCGGATAACCACCCACCGTCGGACCGTCTGCCATCAAGACAATCGGCATGCCGTCAGGCGGGACTTGAATGGCCCCGACACACGCCGGTTCTGACAACAGGTCGGCGGCCGGCGCCTTCAGAGCGCCCTCGCACTCCAACCGGTACCCCATCCGGTCCGACGCCCGCGACACCTTCCAGGGCGTCCTCAGGAACCGCTCCCACTCCGCGTCCGGGAAGAGCGAACGCTGCGGGCCTTCGATGACGCGCACGACCCCGGCGTCGTAGGGCGGCAGGTTCCCCGGTCTTGTTGCCGCGCTGGTCGGGAGCGAACCGATCGGGAGGCGGTCGCCCGTCCTGATCGCGTGGCCGAGGCCGGCGGCGAGGTACGTCGATCGGCTGCCCAGGGTGGTGGGCGTGTCCACCCCGCCTCGGACCGCCATATAGAGGAAGCGTCCCGCGGTGGGTCTGGGGAGCACCAGCTCCTCCCCCGCGTGCATCCCGTGCGTGACCTCAATGCCCGGTCCGCAGATCGCGACGACCGCATCACACTCGAAGTGCAGGCGTCCACCCGTGAGGGCCCATTCGAACACCGCGGCATCGGTCGGGTTGCCGACCATCCGATTGGCGGCGGCTGACGCCCAGGGATCCATCACCCCCGACACGGGCATCCCCGCGGAGCGGAGATGCCGCCAGCCCAGATCCTGGATGGTGCAATACGCCGGCGCTTGGGGGACCGAAATCATGCGCGAGCCTCGAAGCGCACCCGGTCTCCGGCGCGCAGGAGCGCCGGCTCGTCGCGAGCCGGGTCGAACATGCGCATGTCGGTGCGCCCGATCAGATGCCAGCCCCCCGGGATGGAGAACGGGTAGACCCCCGTCTGACCGTTCGCGATGGCGACGGCACCGGCCGGAACCCGCGGGCGTGGTGAGGGTCGCCGGGGGAGGACGAGGGACGCGTCGACGTCGCCGAGGTAGGCCCATCCCGGCGCAAAGCCGACGAGGTACACGTCGTACCAGCGGCCACTGTGCCGGGCCACGACCTCGGCCGTCGTGAGTCCCGTGCGCCGAGCCACGTCCTCCAGGTCGGCGCCGTCGTACACGACGGGGATCGTGAACTCACGGCCTCGCTCAATCGGAGGCTCTGCCGGCGCGCTCTTGAGGACGGCTTGGACCTGCCGGGAGATGGTTTGATAGTCGACGCGTTTCGGGTCGTAGTAGATGGAAAGGGTGGCGTACGACGTGACCAGGTCCTGCACCTCTTCCAGTCTTTCGACCTTTGCCGCAACGGACCGCACCCAGCCGTGGGTGTGCGAGCTGACTCCACCTGGCCAGGTGATCGTCAACGCGCTGTCACCGAGCGGTGTAAGGCGGGGGAAAATCATGCGACGAACGGAGCGAGCTGAATGCCCGCTGCGGTGAATCGCTTCCGAACGGCCTCGAGGAGGAGGGCGGCGTGCGGGCCATCACCATGCACACACAGCGAGTCGGCTCGGATCACGAGATCAGGTCCTTCGCGCGGCGTGAGGCGCCTCTCGGTGACGAGCCTGAGCGCACGTGAGACCGCCACCGTCACATCGTCGAGCAAGGCCCCCGGTTCTCCCCGCGGCACCAGCGACCCGTCTCTCTGGTATCCGCGATCCACGAAGGCCTCGGCGGCGGTGCGAACGCCGGCGCGTTGGGCCTCCTTCATCATCTCACTTCCGGGCAGACACAGGAGCACCAGATCCCCGATGGCATGCACGACGGCGCGCGCCGCCATGATGTCGCGGACGGCCCGGTTGTAGAGCGCTCCATGCGGCTTCACATACCGGAGCCGGGCACCAGCCTTCCGGCAGCACTCGGCCATCGCACCGACCTGGGCCGATACCTGCTCCTCGATCGCTGCTGGTGACAGGCCAAACTCCCGTCGGCCGAACCCCTCCCGGTCCGCGTACCCCGGGTGCGCGCCGATCGCGACGCCCAACTGCTTTGCCATGGTGACGGTCGCGAGCATCACCCCGGCGTTTCCGGCATGACCGCCACACGCGATGTTCGCCGACGTCGCGAGGGTGAGCAGTCGTGCATCGACGGGTGAGACTCCGGGGCCATCCCACTCGCCGAGGTCGGCGTTCAAGTCGACGGTCGTCACGTGGTTTCCGGAATGGGAACGGCGAAGCGACGCCAGATGAAGTACACGGGTACGCCGGCCAGCACGAGCAGATAGCCCATGCCGGAGGTCGCCGGCGTGAGATAGCTCAGATCCGCCACGAGGAGGGCGTCCACCAGGAGATAGATGACGGGGACCAGTGGATACCCCCACACGCGGTACGGGCGCTCGACCTCTGGAGCCCCGTGTCGCAGCACGAATACCGCCGCGATCATCAGTCCGTAGAACACCATGTCGGCCGCGATGATGTACTCGAGCAATTGCGTGTACACGTTTCCGTAGACCGGTCCTCCCGGCCCCGGGGTCACGGTGCGTGGCAGCGTGAGCAGAGCGGCCCACACGCCTTGAAAGATGAGGGCGACGGCAGGCACGGCCCGCGAGTTCACGATGCCCGCTTTCGCAAAGAAGAGTCCGTCGCGTGCCATGGCGTAGTAGACGCGGGCTCCAGAAAGAATGAGCCCGTTGTTGCACCCAAACGTCGAAACGACGATCACCGCCGCCATCGCTACTCCGCCTCCCGGGCCGAGGATGGCTTGCATGAGTGCGACGGCCACCCGGTTGTTGGGTGCGTGCTGGATCCCGTCGAGGGGCAGGACGGCGACGTATGCGAGGTTGGCGAGCAGGTAGAGCACCACCACGGTAGCGCAGCCGATCAAGAGGGCGCGGGGCAAATTGCGTCCCGGATTCTGGACCTCGGCGCCGGCGAACGTCACGTTGTTCCACGCCGACTGCGCGAAGAGCGGCCCTACCATCGCCCGGCCCAGCAGCATCAGCAACGCGAGGATCCCGGTCTTCGCCGCCCCATTGACGGCCGGATTCCACCAGGAAGACGTGTGCGCGGCTCCCGCTGTGTGATCGCCGACCGCCAGGCCGAGGACGATCAGGCCCGCGAGCGCCGCCACCTTGGCCACCGTCGAGACGTTCTGCACGCGAACACCCTGCCTCAACCCCCGCGTGTTGGCGAAGGTGAGCAGGAGGATGGACAGCAGGGCGGTGAGCTGCTCGGTGGACAGGCTGATCGCGAATCCCGAACCGCCCAGCGCCATCGGTGTGACGAGGAACCGGGAAGGAGCAACGGCGGGGACCAGCACGCCGAGGAAGCTCGCGAACGCTACAGCGACGGCGGCGATGGTTCCGCTCTGAATGACCGTGAAGAGTGCCCAGCCGAAGAGGAATCCGACGCCGGGCCCGTACGCGTCGCGCAGGAACACGTACTGTCCGCCGGCTCGCGGATAGGCCGCAGCCAGCTCGGCGCAGGTGAGGGCGCCCGTCATGGTCAGCAAGCCTGCGAGGCCCCACGCCGCGAGCAGCCAGCCAGGAGCCCCCACCAGCCGCGCGGACTCCGCGGATGTGATGAAGATGCCGGAGCCGATCATCGAGCCGATGACGATCATGGCGGCGTCGAATGACCGAAGGGCGCGTTGCAGGGGCGGCATGGCGGCTAAGGTTGACACCTGGAGTCCGCGCAGGCTAGGCTACCTCGCCCCGCCGTCGGAATCCACGAACCACTGGAGTGTCCATGGCCAGGTTGTCCCGTTTCACCGCGTTGCTCGCCTGCGTGAGCGCCGCCGGCAGTCTCCGCGCGCAGGCGCGTTCGCCGCTGCCCGAGGTCACCGCTCCCCTCAAGGTGCTCGACACCGCGTACCTGAACCGGCACGCCAACGCCTGTGTGGACTTCTTCGACTACGCGAATGGCGGCTGGAGGGCGAAGGACACCATCCCCGCGGCCTACTCGTCCTCCGGTGTGGCGCGAGACATGTCGGACCGGAACGAGCTGGCGGTGCGGTCGGTGCTCGAGGAGGCGATGGCCGGCCGGAGCAAGGCGCCGGCGGGGAGCACGGTGCGGAAGCTCGGGACCTACTACGCCACCTGCATGGACTCGACGGCGGCGGAGAGGGCCGGGATCACCCCGATCAGGCCCTGGCTGGCGGCGATCGACTCGATTCAGGGTCCCGCCCAGCTGCTCCCGGCCATCGCGACACTCCAGCAGCACGGGGCGAACGTGGGATTTTTCTACTCGCCCAGCGGCGATCTCCATGACGCGGCGCACTACATCGTGGATCTCAGCCAGGGGGGCCTGGGCCTTCCCGACCGCGACTACTACACGGACTCAGGGTCCGCCGCGGACTCGACGCGCCAGGCGTTCGTGGAACACATCGGAAAGCTCTTTACGCTGGCCGGGGAGGATCCCTCGCAAGCCGGGAGTGATGCAGGCCAAGTGCTGGCGCTTGAAACCGAGATGGCGAAGGCATCGCTGACGCGCGTCGCGCTGCGCGATCCGGCGGCGACCGATCACTCCACGACGGCCGAGCAGCTGGCGGGGATGACGCCGGGACTCGACTGGCCCGGGTACTTCCACGCCATCGGCATCACGGCGCCGGTGCAGCGGCTCAACGTGGGCGAGCCGGACTACTTCAAGCGCCTCTCCCGGCTCATCGATTCGGTCCCCCTGTCCGCCTGGCGCGCGTATCTGCGGTATCACGCCATCGGGAGCGTCGGCAGCTGGCTGTCGACGCCCTTCGTGCAGGAGAGTTTTGCGTTCTCCTCGCGCTTCACGGGCGCGCGGGCGCTCCTGCCGCGCTGGAAGCGCTGCCTGCGCGAGACCGACGGTGATCTCGGCGAGGCGCTCGGCCAGGCGTACGTCGCGAAGACCTTCTCACCTGATGCCCGGCGGCGGGCCAAGGCGGTCATCGACGACATCCGCGCGGCCTTCCGCGAGCGGCTCTTGCATCTGACCTGGATGTCCGACTCGACGCGTGCCGAGGCACTCAAGAAGCTGTCGATGATGGGGGAAAAGGTCGGGTATCCGGAGAAGTGGCGCGATTACTCGAAGCTGAGTGTCCAGGAAGGGTCGTTCGCGCTGAACGTGGCCCGGGCGAATCGTTTTGAGTGGGAACGGACGGTGAACCGGCCTGGTCTGGCGGTCGACACCACCGAGTGGGGCATCACCGTGCCGACCGTCAACGCGTATTACGACGGGTCCAAGAACGAGATGGTGTTCCCGGCCGGCGCCCTGACCCCGCAGACCTTCGACGCGAAGGCGGACGACGGCGCGAACTACGGGTCACTCGGTGGCAGCTGGGCCGGGCACGAGCTGACGCACGGGTTCGACGACGAAGGCCGGCATTACGACGAGCACGGCAACCTGCGTGACTGGTGGCAACCTGCCGACTCGGTCACGTTCACCAGGGAAGCCGACAAGATCGTGGCCCAGTTCTCGGGCTACATCCAGGTCGACACGATTCATGGCAACGGCAAGCTGACGGAGGGGGAGAACATCGCCGATCTGGGCGGTATCCTCACCGGATACGACGCGCTCGAACGCGCCCTGCAGCGGGATGGCCGGCCGGGCCCGATCGAGGGGCTCACGCAGGAGCAGCGGTACTTCATTGCGTATGCGCAGAGCTGGCGGACGCACACCCGGGACGCCACGCTCCGCACCTGGGTGAAGACGAATCCCCACGCTCCCGACTATTGGCGCGCGAACGGCCCGCTGTCGAACGATCCCGAGTTCGCAAAGGCGTTCGGATGCAAGCCGGGGGACCCGATGGTTCGGGCAGCGGATCTCGTCCCGCACATCTGGTGAGCTAGTCGAGCGTCAGGGTTTTCACGTCCACCGAGGGCTTGGGGAACTTCATCCTCAAGCCCTCGAGTGTTTCCACGAGGATCCGGCACACGGCCAGATTGCGGAACCACTTCCGGTCGGCAGGGATGACATACCAGGGTGCCTGCTCCGTGCTGCATTTCGACAGGGCGTCTTCAAAGGCTTTCATGTAGGCGCCCCAGTATTTCCGTTCGGCGAAGTCGGCGGGCGAGATCTTCCATTGCTTGTCCGCGTCCTTGATCCGGTCCTCAAATCGCTCCTTCTGCTCCTCCGTGGAGATGTGCAGGAAGCATTTCACCACCACCACACCCTGCTCGGCCAGTAACGCCTCGAAGGCATTGATGTCGTCATAGCGGCGCGACCAGACGGCCTTGGGGACGAGGTTGTGGGCCCGGGTGACCAGGACGTCTTCGTAGTGGGAGCGGTTGAAGATGCCGATGTCGCCGAGGGGCGGGACGGCGCGGTGGATGCGCCAGAGAAAGTCGTGGGAGGCTTCTTCGGGGGTCGGGACCTTGAAGGCGGTCACCCGGCACCCCTGCGGGTTGAGCCCGGTCATCACATGCCGGATGGTGCCGTCTTTCCCGGCCCCGTCCATTCCCTGGAGCACCACCAGGAGCGCATGCTTGCGTTCGGCGTACATCACATACTGGAGCGCGTCGAGCTTCTTGATGCTCTCAGCCAGCTCCTCTTCCATCTTGGCGTCCTTCTTCCAGCCATGGGTGTCGGCGGGATCCCACTGGTCGAGCGAGACCGTACTGCCGGGGCGGATGCGGAGCTTATCAGACAGCGACATCGGCTTGCTCGGGGAAAGGGCGGCTCAACATATTCTTTCTCACCACGGCGTCCAGAGTCCCAAACCAAAGGAAATTCCGATGCGAAGGATGCTAGTTGCGGCGGGTCTTCTGACCGCCCTCGTCGCGTGCAACAAGCAGGACCAGGGTGGCGTCCAGTCCGCACCGACCGATCCGACGGCCCTGCTCAACCCCGCGGCCTTGAACGCGCAGGCTCCGGCCGCGTATCGCGCCAAGTTCGAAACCTCCGCGGGCGACTTCACCATCGAAGTCACCCGAGCGTGGGCGCCCCTCGGCGCCGACCGCCTCTATAACCTGATCAAGAACGGGTTCTATGACGGCGACCGGTTCTTCCGCGTGGTCCCGGGCTTCGTCGTGCAGTTCGGGCTCAACGGCAATCCCACGGTGAGCGCGGCCTGGCGTCACGCGACCATCCAGGACGATCCGGTGACGCAGCATAACGCCACCGGAACCCTGGTGTTCGCGACCGCCGGTCCGGATACCCGCACGACGCAGCTCTTCATCAATTACGCGGACAACCTGACCCTCGACACCAGGGGCTTCGCGCCGCTGGGCACGGTGGTGGAAGGGATGGATGTGGTACAGAAGATCTTCCCGGGCTACGCGCAGCAGCCCGATCAGGGCATGATCGAGAGCCAGGGGAATGACTATCTGTCGCAGGCGTTTCCGAAGCTCGACTTCATCAAGAAAGCGTCGATCCAGTAGCCATGTCCGAGACCAGAGTCCCGACCGCACCGTGTTCGAAGTGCGGTCGGCCGGTGGCGGAGACGGCCAGACGCTGCATCTATTGCGGCACCGTGCAGTACCGGACGGCGCCGGGGACTCCGGAACGGGCGGCGGACGAAGCGGCGGCGGTGGAGGAAGAGAAGAAGCTGAAGCGGCAGGCGGCCCTGTATCGCGCCGGGGTCGGCATGCCCAAGGAGGAGAAGGGGGCCGCCGGCCAGAAGGCCGCCGCGGGTCTGGCCGACATCCTGATTTCGGTGTTGATGCTGGGGGTGCGGCCGATCTGGGCCTTCAAGCGTCTGCGGACCATCTTCAAGCCCTGAGCGCGGCCTCAATTCCATCCAGCTCCGCCACCAGCCCCTCCCCGAAGTAGAAGCGCAGCTCCTCCCGCACGCCGCGATAAAGCGTCGGACCGGTATCGAGGCACACGAGACTCGAGTCGAACACTTCTTCGGACAATCCCAGCTCGTCGTCTTCCCACGTGAGCGGGAAGAGACAGTCGACGATCGATTTCACCTCGTGGTAGTCCACGCCGGCGGAGAGGGCGTAGGCGTGGATCCGGCAGCCGCGGGACTCTCTGTTGAGGAAGACGCACGCACCATCTTCGACGGCGATGCGGTCGGACCCGCCACCCGGCATGGTCTCGTCGGGGGTCTTCTCGCCGGTGAACCAGCGCGCTCGCGCCACACCGGAGAAGGCCTCGAGCGCGTGGGCATGCTTTGCGAGATTCGCCCGGACGTGCCAGTCGTAGTCCACTCCGTAACTGCAGCACTGGTCATGGCAGAACGTGCACTGCAGGCAGTGGGTGAAGTACTGTCTGGTGAAGATGGCGGGATCGACGGCGGCGATGGTCGGCGCGCCGTAGCGACAAGGATAGGGTTGCGACAGGGCGCGGGTCGTCACGGCGGAGAAGTTTCTCGTGGCCAATGGTCAGGCGCCAGTGGGCAGTGGAACCCAACACCAGCCGGGGGCGTACTGATTCCCATGAACCGTCGCCACTCCGTAGTCATGCTCACGCTGCTGCTCGCGGCATTCCCCCTGGCGGCCCAGACGGCCCGCGGGTACCGCTACACCTTCACCTTTTCGGGGGATGGGACCGACCCGGTATCAGGCACGACCTGGGCGACGGGCACGCGGTCCCGGATCGACATCGATGGGCAGTCGGATCCCCAGTACATCCTCGTGGACAATGCCGCACACACCGTGACCCTCGTGTACCCCGACAAGAAGGAGTACTCGGTCGTCTCGGATACGACGTTTCAGCGGCTGGTCGGGAACGTGCTTGCGTCTCTCCCGGTCGTGAACATCACCCTCTCGGACACGCAGGTTTCCGACACCTCGCTCGGCGGAGGAGAGACCATCGCGGGTCACCCGACCGACCGGTACCAGGTGACGCAGGCCTTCACGGTGTCGGTGGGGGCATTCGGATTCCAGGCGGTGGGCATGCGCCAGCGCGTGACGACGCAGTACTGGATGGCCCGCGATCTCACCTTGCCGTCCAACCCGCTGGTGACGCTCCTGGCCCAGCTCACCACCGTCCTGGCGCAGAACGACCGGGAATTCGCGCACCGGTCCGCCATCGCGCTGCGGCCCGTCACCCGGGGCACACCCCTGCGGGTGGTCGTACACTCCGAGACGAAATCGGGGGACAAGAACGAGGTCACTCAGAAGACGCAGACGCTCCAGGTAACGTCGATTGCGCCGGCGACCGTCGATCTGTCGCGGTTTGTCTTGCCGGAGGGCTATACGCAGAAGGACCCCCAGTTCACCGGGAAAGTCTTCTAGTCTTGCTCTGACCTACCCTCCGTTCTAGCTTTCTCCGCCCGCCCTGGTGGTGAAACTGGTAGACACGCTGTCTTGAGGGGGCAGTGCCGCAAGGCGTCTCGGTTCGAATCCGAGCCAGGGCATTCGTAATCCAGTCTTCATGAAGTCTTCAAGGGGGCTTCGGTACCTTCCCGCCCCCGATGCTCGTTCCCAAGCTCGTCACCTCGCTCCGCGGGTACACCCGCGACCAGCTCACGGCCGACATGATTGCCGGCGTCATCGTCGGTATCGTCGCGCTCCCGCTCGCCATCGCTTTCGCGATTGCCTCCGGTGTCACCCCGGAAAAAGGACTCTACACCGCCATCGTCGCCGGATTCCTCATCTCGGCGCTTGGGGGATCGCGGGTGCAGATCGGCGGTCCCACCGGGGCGTTCGTGGTGATCGTCTACGGCATCGTCCAGCGATACGGAGTCGAGGGACTGACGATCGCCACCCTCATGGCGGGCGTCATTCTGATCCTCTTCGGCCTGGCCAGGATGGGTGGGGTCATCAAGTTCATCCCCTATCCCGTCACGCTCGGGTTCACGGCCGGCATCGCGCTGATCATTTTCTCGGGCGAAGTGAAGGATTTTCTAGGTCTTCGGATGGGACCTCCTCCCGCCGACTTCATACCAAAGTGGCGGGCCCTGATGGCGCATCTCCCCTCCGCCAATCCCTGGGCCGTGGGGCTGGCAGCGGTGACCGTGCTGATCATTATCCTGTGGCCCCGGGTCAGTCGTCGCATCCCCGGCGCGTTCATCGCACTTCTGGTCACGACGGCGGCCGTGCACTGGGGTGGCATTCCGGTGGAGACCATCGGGTCGCGTTTCGGGCATATCGACGCCGGGTTGCCGCGACCCCAAATCCCCTTCGTGACGCTCGATACCCTGAGGGGTCTCATCGGTCCGGCGTTCACCATCGCCATGCTGGGCGCGATCGAGTCACTGCTCTCCGCCGTCGTGTCCGACGGGATGATCGGGGGGCGGCATCGTTCGAACATGGAGCTGGTCGCGCAGGGCGTCGCGAACCTGGCGGCTCCGATTTTCGGAGGCATCCCGGCGACGGGCGCGATCGCGCGGACCGCGACGAACGTCAAGAACGGCGGACGGACGCCGGTGGCGGGGATGACCCACGCGCTCACGCTGCTCCTGATCACGCTGGTCTTCGGACGGTGGGCAGCCCTGGTCCCCATGGCCACGCTGGCCGGGATTCTGGTGGTGGTTGCCTATCACATGAGCGAGTGGCGCGCGTTCCGGATGGAATTCCGCGCGCCCAAGAGCGACTTGCTGGTGCTTCTCCTCACTTTCGCCCTGACGGTGCTCGTCGATCTGACGGTGGCCATCGAAGTCGGAATCGTGCTCGCAGCATTCCTCTTCATGCGGCGCATGGCCGAGGTGACCAACATCAGCGTCCTGACACACGAATTCAGGGATCCCGCGGACGATTTTGAGGGAGACCCGAATGCAGTCCGGCGGCGGCAGGTCCCGGCAGGAGTCGAGGTCTACGAGATCAGCGGGCCGTTCTTCTTCGGCGCGGCGGAAACGTTCAAGGACCGGCTCAGCCAGGTGGCCGGCAGACCGCGGGTCCTGATCCTGCGCATGCGGCACGTCCCGGCTATCGATTCGACCGGGCTCAACGCGCTGCGTGATCTGATCAGGCGGTGCCGCCGAGAAGGGACCCTGGTCCTGCTGTCGGACGTGCACGCTCAGCCCATCGTGGCCCTGGAGCGGTCCGGCCTCTATGCCGAGCTGGGAGAGGAGAATGTGACGGGGAACATCGACGACGCGCTGAATCAGGCCCGGGCCCATCTCGGTGTCGCTCCGGTATCCGCCCCGGCGTTCGCGCAGCCGACGGTCGCGCGCGAAAGTGGCGCGCGCCCGGCGACTCGGTGATCGGAACCCTACCGCTGCCAGACGTTGTTGTCGCGATTCACATCAGGGAAAAGCTGGTCCGGGTCGATTTCGACCCGGGTGATCGCGGGTTCCGCCGGTACGCGCACCCGCACCCGGCGCGTGCCTCCTCCTGCGAACCACTCAGTCTCCGGCAAGTGAAATCGCGTAACCGAGCCATCGGATCGTGTCACGGCGAGGTACACCGGCATCGGGGCGAGCCCCTGATCGCGGATCACGATGGTCGACGAATCGACGCCCGGCAGCACTGAGTCCACAGCCTGATCGAGTGGCCATCCGTGATAGAACCAGGTGGTGAAGAACCATGAGAGATCGCGTGCCGTGCCCGTGCTCATCGCATTGAAGAAATCGTACGGCTGCGGGTGCTTCCCGACCCATTCGCGCCCGTACGTGACGAATGAGCGGTGGAACGCCTCATTGCCGGTCACGGCGCGAAGCGCGGCGAGGACCTGTGCGGTCTTGTTGTAGTACATGGTGAGATACAGGTCCTGGGGGAACTCGTCCCCCGGCACCATCAGGGAATGGTCCAGGCCGGCCCGGGCGGCCCGCAGGTAGCTGCCGCGCTGGCCCTCTTCAGAATCGTTCGGTCTCCCGCCGTGCCGCGGCGCGCCATAGAGCACCTTCATCCCCTGAGCAACGTCGAACTGCGTGAAGCCCTCGTCCATCCAGGGGAAGCGCGTCTCGTTCGAGCCGGCCTGCATGGGAAACCACATATGACCCGTCTCGTGCATCAGATCCCCGGCGAGCGAAAGCGTATCGGCCCAGGGTTGCATGAGCGTCATCATCGGGTATTCCATCCCGCCGCCATCCAGCACGCCCTCCATCGAGCTCATCTGCGCCCACGGATACTTCCAGAGGTACGCGGACATCTGCTCGATGGCATCGCGGGTGTACCGGGCTCCTCCGACGCGCCACGCGGCAGCAGCGGCCGTGAGCCGGAAGAAGCTCGAGATGTTGACGGTGTCCCGTCCCGAGTCGATCAGCGCGCGCGTCTGATCCCATGCGTATTGATCGCTTGTGCCCCAGGCGAAATCGCGGACATCGTTGGCGACGAAATGCCACGTGGCGGTGGGGCCGGTCCTGGCAAACGCGGCGCCGGCCCCCGGACCTGGAGTGAGCACCCGCACGACGCGCCCTGACGCCCGAGCTGCCGCGACGCTGTCGCGTGCCCGGGGGGAGAGCACCGCCTCGGCGTTGGTCAGCGTCCCGGTGGCGCCGACCACCCAGCCCTTCGGAACCGTCAGGCGCACGTCGTAGTCGGCGGGGTCCATGTACAGCTCTGCTTCCAGGAGGTACGGATCCGCCACCCAGCCGTCCACGTCATCGTAGACGGCGATTTCCGGATACCAGTAGCCCTGGAAGTAGACGTGACCGTCATGTCCTTCCCGTCCATCCGCCGGCGCCGGGGCGGGGGTGTAGCTCCACTCCACCTCCAGCGTGAGCGAGTCGCCGGACTTGAGTGCGGTGCCGAGCGGGATCCACATCACGGTGCCGTCGACGACGTACTGACCTGGTTGCGGAGGTTGCTCCGGTGGCGCCGTAATGGGGACGGCGGCCGGGCGCGGCTCGAGTACCAGCGCGCGGCCGTCGATTGCGACGCGGCCGAGCGTCACTCCACCGGTGATGGGGACCGGTTGGCGCCGGGCGACCCCGGGCGCGAATACGTTCTGCCGCAGGTGGACGGCGATGCGGTCGAGGGTGTCCGGAGAGTGGTTCACGTATTCGACCGTCTCCCGTCCCGTCACCCGGTTACGAACCGGGTCGAGCGACGCGGCGATCTGGTAGCGAGGGTGCTGGACCCAGTAGTGGGGGCCCGGCGCCCCGGTGCGTGTGCGGGTGCCGTTTGTCACCGCGCGGGTGAACCCCGGAGTCTCGTAGATGGGCCCGGGCAGGGGTCGCGGACCCTGTGCCGTCGCCGCCGGATCGACGCTTGGCGCGGGACGGGTCTGGGCGGCGAGGGAAATCGGGCCGCAAAGCAGGATCGTCAGAAGGAGCCGGGAGCTCATCCGCACACTACCTCCGTGACGTGTCAGGGGTGCCGAGCATCAGAAAAGCATGTCGTAGGCGAGTCGGAAGCCACGCCCCGGCTGCGGGACGAAATCCTTGATGACCGACAGGTTGTCGCGGTACACCGTATTGAACACGTTCTCGCACTCGAGCGAGACGAGCGATGTCAGGTCGCCCTGGGTCAGATGCATGCCGACCCCCACGTTCATGACCGCGTAGCCGGGGGTGGGCGTGTCGCCCTGCCCCAGGCGGGTTTGCCGGGCGGCCAGCCGCCATTCGATCATCCCGGTGTAGTCGGACCCCTGATACCTCGCACGGAAGAGCCCGCGGAGCGGCGGGATGAAGGGGAGCGGCACATGCTGCCTGGTGTCTTCTGCGTGGACATAATCTGAGCGCGCCTCGAGGACGATAGTCGAGGTTGCCGCCACCGTGAGATTCGCTTCGAAGCCCGCGAGCCGGGCCGTGGTCGCGCTGAACTGCCGGACCGGGAAGCCCTGAATCGTATCGCCACGGAGAAACCCGTAGATGTAGTTGCTGATGACATTCAGATACGGGGACACCTGGAACGAGGCGCGCCCGAATTCGCCTCGCAAAGAAGCGTCGAGACCGGCGCCCGTTTCGGGCGTGAGGGTCGACGTCCCAATGGAGTAGGTGCTGCTCGCCGCGTCCAGGCCGTTGGCGAACAACTCTTGAACGGTCGGCGGCCGGAAGGAGCGGGCGACGCTGAAGGACCCAGTCAGCCCTCGCCCGAGGTCATGAATGACGCCGACGGAGGCCGTCACGGCGTTCGACAGTCTGGACGCCGACAGATGCTGGAAGACCGAGTCAGTCGAGCCCTGGTCGGGATGCGTCTGGATGCGGTTGTAGTCGTACCGGACCCCGGCCTGCAGCCGTGTTCCTCGTGCGGCGAGAAACTCCTCGTAGGCGTAGCCTGCCACTCCCGCCGTGGTGGAATTCGGGCCGAGTGGCTGATCGCCCGAGATGTCGAGCTTCTGGATGTCGGTCCAGAGTCCGATGGTGCCGACGAACCGCCCCTCCTGTGGCTGCTGCAGTTGCACGGTGGCGTTGAGCTCCTGCTTATGGAAATGATTGGCCAGTGGATCGGAAATGCCCGCGGAATCCTGCGCAGTTGGGAACTCTGAATGCGTGTAGTCGTTGTAGGCGGCGTTCAGTCTCAGTCGCGAAAACAGCGAACCGCCGGTGTTGAAGAGGCCACGCAACTCGAGCGTCGAGCGTTGCTGCGCGATTCGCGACGTGGTCGGGGGCACGGCCGCCCAGTCGGGGTTGGGGGGTACCCCTGGAATGCCGTAGTTCATGGCATACCGGTTTCCCCCGATGCCGATCATGCCGAACGCCCCCTGATACGCATACCCGAGCCCCCCTTCGGCCGTGTGATCGAAGGACTGCGGCATGCGATCGAGAGCGAAGGCTGCGCCGGTGCCCGGATCGACGTAGGTCCCTTCGGGGATATGGATCGGGCCGGAGTGCAGCCCGCCCGCAGATACGCGGAAGGCCGAGCCACCGGTGGTGAGCACGACGTTCGCCGAGCCCGCGTACTCGTCGTTGACGGTGTTGCCCTCGACGACCGCGTCTCCTGAGACCGCGCGCTCGCTGGCCGTCGGCACCAGGTTGGTGATCACGTTGACGAGGCCGCCGATGGTATTGGGTCCGTACAGGACGCTGGCGGGTCCCCGTACGACGTCGATCTGCGCAATGCTGAGGGCGTCGATCGGCGTGGCATGTGCCGGATCGTAGGTGGCGATGTCGCCCATGCGGAGGCCGTCCTCCAACACGAGCACTTCGTTGTCCCCCAGGCCACGAAGAATCGGGCGGCTCGGCGCGGAGCCATTCCAGCGGGCCGCGACACCGGGCAGATCGGCGATTTTTTCGGCAAACGACATCCCGGTGCTCTGCGAGAGATCCGCTCGCGACTTCGACGCGACCGCTTGATACTCCTCATTCGCCGGCCGGGCCACGGGCGAGGCCGACACCACGACTTCAGGGAGAGGGATCGGCGACGGCTGGAGGGCGAGCGTCAGTCTGACGTCCGCGGCCGCGACCTGAATCGTGTCGATGACGGCCGTGTATCCGAGCATCCCCGCGTACACGCGATAGGTACCGGGCGGTACGTGGTCGAACCGAAATTCACCGCTCCTGCCGGTGCGCTCCAGCCAGTCGAGCTCCAGCACGCGGACCGTCACCCCGGCGAGTGGGTGGTTCGCGCCGGTGACCGAACCGCTGATTGTCTGTGAGTGGACGGGTGCGCTGGCCGCGCAGAATGCGGCCAGCAGGACGAGGCGTCGGGGAAGGGAGTATCGGATCATTTGTGCAATCTTACGCGAAGAGCGAGACTTATGTTGCGGGATGCCGTCAACTCACCGGGTTGGGGCGCGCGAACCTGGCGAGCGCGGGCGCGTCGAGCCGGGGACCCCGATAGGCCGTGACGTCACCGAAGCGCCGGTGCGCTTCCCAGTCGGCGCGGGCGGCGGCGATTTCTTCGGGCGTGCGCGCGACGAAGTTCCACCACATCAGGATGGGTTCCGGAAACGGGGGGCCGCCGATCAATAAGAGGCGGCCTCCCGTTTCGCTCTTGAGGGCGATGCTCGATCGCTGGGTGCCGAGGTAGTAGAGCCGCCGTGGCTCCAGGCGCTGGCCCTCCAATTCGGCTTCGCCAGACAGCACGAGCAGCGCGTGCTCGAACGAAGATTCAACGGCGACCTCAGTCGCGTGTCCGGGGTGAACCTCCAAGTCGGCGCCCACCAAGGTGCCTCCGGCCAGCGATCCCGCGAACACCTGAACTGCTGCCCCCGGGGTCTCGATCAAGGGGACGCGGGGGATGTGCTCGAATGTGGGTTCAGCGCTCCGATGCGCGTCAGACAGGGCGACCCAGAGCTGCACGCCATTCAGCTTCCCGCTATTCGCGACCGGCGTCTGCTCGGCGTGCGCGATTCCGCGGCCGGCGGTCATGATGTTGACCCCGCCCGGGCGGCCGGTGGCCGCGGAGCCGAGCGAGTCGTCGTGCAGGATCTCGCCTTCGAGGAGCCAGGTAACGGTCTGCAGGCCGATGTGCGGGTGCGGGGCCACATCCATCGGCCGCTCGGCACTGAATGAGAGGGGGCCGAAGCGGTCCAGGAAGCACCAGGGTCCGACCATTCGGCGGTCGCGAATAGGGATGGCCCGGGTGACGACCAGCTTGCCGAGCGAGACGTCGCGATTGGGGTACGATTCGAGGGTGTGGTGTGGCGCCCCCAGTGCGACGAATTGCTCGGCGGCGACCTGACTCGAAAGGGTCATATTGAAGAATATGCCCGAAGGGGGAGCGATGAGAAGCGCCTGGTTCGGTCTCCTGGTAATCTCGACCGCCGCGGCGGCACAGACACCGGCACCATTGCCGGTGGACACCATCGTCGGGCGCTATCTCGCGGCGCGGGGTGGGGCAGACCGGATACGCAATACGAAAGAAATCCGGATGGTGGGGCACATGGAATTTGGGCAGGGCGCGAACGGGATCGACACTATCGAGATGGCGCGCCCGGGGCGGATCCGAACGGCCGTGCACCTGGCGGAAGGGACATTGATTCAGGCGTACGACGGCAGGACGGTGTGGGGAACCTATCCGGGGGACTCCGGGCCCCATGCGCTCGACACGGGTACCGCAAAGAATGTGATCGCGGGTGGAGACATGGACGGACCCTTGCTCGACTACCGGGCGCGAGGGATCCAGGTCACGCTGATCGGACCCGATACGGCGCAGGGAAAGCCTGCGTGGGCCCTGAGGGTGATCAGGCCCGACTCCACGGTCGATACGTATTTCATTGACGCGGCCTCTTATGAACTCACGCGCTGGCAGGGGAATCGGGTGGCAGATGGGTTGCCGGTGATTTACGAGACCTACTTCAGCGATTACCGGCGCTACGGCGGGATGCTGTTTCCCTGTCGGCTGGAATCTCACACGCTGAATCGCCCCGGCAGTCAGCTGATCATCGTCGACTCGGTGGCCGTGGATCTGCCCGTTTCCGACCAGCGATTCAAGCTGCCAAACAGTCACTAGCCCCGGGCGTGAGCCCGGGATTGGACGACGGTGGGTTGTGATGTCAGCACCACCCCAAGCTTCGCCCGCAGCTCCCGCGCCCCGAGGGGCGTGACCGCCAGGGTCCGTTCCCGGCGCGGGCGAGTCACCCACCGTTTCTTGAGGAATGCTCCCAGCACGGCCGCGCCGAGTGCGCCACCCAGGTGGCACCGGCGTTCGCTCCAGTCGAGGCAGGGGAACGCAAAGCGGCGCCGCTCTGCTTTGATCATCTCGACGTCGATCCCCAGAGTCGCAAAGGCCCGTACGCCCTTCGAAGTGACCTCGTAAGTCCGGTCTCCCCCGGAGATCCAATCAGCGGCAAGCAACCGGTCATGGACCACGACACCGAGGGTGCCGGCGATGTGGTCGTAGCAGGTGCGGGCGACGCGGAGATGGTCGGGGGTGCGGGTTTGCACGCCCGTTCCGACGCGTCCGGCGAGGACGCTGAGGCTCTCCAGGACTCCGGCGACTCCGGTGCCGTAGAGGCTGTAGTAGCGATGCCGCCCTTGAATGAGGACGCGCACCAGGCGTTCGCGCTTCAGGCGATTCAGGTGGGCGCTGGCGGTGGAGGGGCCGACGGCGGCGACCAGGGCGAGCTCGGTGCTGGTGAGGGCCCGCCCATCCATCAGGGCATAGAGCATGCGAGCCCGGGCCGGATCGCCGATGGCGGCCGCGATTCGGGCCGAGCTCTCTTCGGCAACGTGAGTGGCATTCATAGTTCGACAGTAAACGAAGTGTGCAGGTAAAGCAAGCCTCGCTACTGGACGCACCGACGCGCAGATGGGAAACCGTTGACGGGCTCTAGAAAAGTCCGACGCGGCCTTTCACGGATTCGATGATTTTCGCGGGATCGTAACCAACGCCCTGCTTGAAGACGAGCGCGACCTTCGCGATGTCATTGATGTCCGCGGCGGGGTTGCCATCGATCACCACGAGATCGGCCTGTTTGCCGACCGCGAGCGAGCCGATGCGGTCCGCGCGGCCGAGGTACATGGCGCCGTTGAGCGTGCAGATCTTGATGGCCTCGAGGGGTGTGAAGCCGTTGCCTACCAGGAGCTCGGCCTCACGCTGATCCGAATAGCCGGGAATCACGCCGCCGCCGCCCGTCGGGTCCGTCCCCGCGATCAGCAGGCCACCGGCTCGCGCGAATGCCAGCTCCATGGTACGGTCGAGCGCCAGGAGTTTCTTGTACCGCGTGCTGGTGTCCTGCGAAATCCGGCTGTATCCCTGCTCGTACTGCGCCTTCAAGATCGGATCGAGCACGTCCGTCCCCGGGGGAAAAGGCTGCCCGGGGGTGAACGTCTCGAATACCGTGAGCGTCGACGTCACGGCGACATGATGCGCGATGAGGTACTGCACCAGCGACGTGAACTCAGCGGACTTCGGGTCCACGGCCGCGAGCGCGTTCATCCCCGGGCCCTGGCCCGGGCAGAGGTCGGGCTGTTTGTCCTTCACGAAGTCGGTGGCGACGAAGAAGCCGTGCTCGAGATCGTCGATGCCGGCATCCGCTGCCTCCCGGTACGTCACCGAGCAGAGATGACCCGTGATCTTGAGCCCGCGCTTGTGGGCTTCCTGCACGGCGGCCCGCAGCTCGGGGCGCGTGATGTTCATGTACGCCTTGAATGACGTGGCACCCGCGTCGGCCCAGAAGGCCACAAAGCGCTGGGCGTCCGCGGAGTCTTTCAGCGCGTACATCTGCGTGAACGGAGAAGGACCGTTCACGTACGGGGCGGTGGCGTCGATCCACGGACCGAGCGCCGTACCGGCCTTGATCGCCGCGGCCAGATTCAGGTCGGCATAGCCGCCGACATTCCCCGCCGTTCGCATCGACGTCACGCCGCCAGCCAGATAGAGTCGCGAGAAGCTCACATAGTCGGCACCATAGACGCCCGGCCCGGTCGGGTAATAGAGGTGCTCGTGCATCATCACGAGCCCGGGGATCACGGACCTGCCGGTGAGGTCCATCACCTGGGCTCCGTCCGGGACCTTGGTCGACGCCGTGCTCCCCAGCGCCACGATGTTACCATCGCGAATGATCAGGGTCTGATCGTCCTTCGGCGCGGCGCCGGTTCCGTCGATCACCCGGACGTGCGTGAGGGCGACCACCGTCGTGTCCACCGACACGTACTGGCGCACATTCATGGCCAGCGTGGGGCGTTGGGCGGCGAGCGCGGGGGCGAAGAGCAAGGCACCGAGGATGGGTAGTCGCATGGAGTGAGACTACATCCTTGTTCGGTTTCGGCCAGAGCCATCCCATTTTCGAACGGTTTCCTGGCCTCACCCCTGCGACCCCATCGCCCATTTCAGGCATCCTCCATGGCACGCGGGTTGCCCCAGGGAGCCCTGACTCCCCTTCACCGGGCCAGGCCATGGACCGACTGCTCCAGGATCTGCGTTACGCGCTCCGCCGGCTGACTCGCACCCCCGGCTTCACAGCCACGGCGGTCCTCACGCTCGCGCTCGCGGTCGGTGCCACGACCGCCATGCTGAGCATCTTCGACAGCGTCGTCCTCAAGCCGCTGCCGTACCGGAACCCACAGACCCTCGCGTACGTCACATCGACGATCGGTGAAGAGCCGGACTACCTCTCGCCCCCCGACTTCGTCGACTACCGCGCACAAAACCACAGCTTCACGTCCCTCGCCGTGTACGACCCCGGGAATACGTCGACGCTGTGGCGCACCAATCAGCCCTCGATTCGACTAAATGCCGCGCTGGTGGGGGCGGACTTCTTTTCGATTCTGGGAGTGCCCTCGGCCATCGGACGGACCTTCGCGTCCGGTGAAGACCAACCGTCATCTCCGAAGACCGCCGTCGTTTCGTATCACGCCTGGCAGTCGCTCCTCGGCGGGGACTCCGCCGTCGTCGGGCGGCCGATCATACTCGACGGGGTGTCGTACACCCTCATCGGCATCGCCCCGAAGGGATTCGGATTCCCCGGCACCCCCGATGTCTGGGTCCCTCGCGTCTTCACCCCCGCCGACCTGGCGCCGTCCAGTCGCAGCGGTCACTCCCTCCAGGCGATCGGTCGACTGGCCCCCGGTGTGACGGGTGACGCCGCCTCCAGGGACATCGCCACCATCGCGTCCCGGCTCGCGAACCAATACCCCCGGACGAACGTGCGGACGGGCGGGCTCGTTCAGCTGCTGCAGGACCGGGTCGTCGGGCCGAGTGGACAGGCGCTCGGCGTGATGCTGGTGGGCGTGGCGCTCGTGTTCCTGATCGCGTGCGCCAACGTGGCCAACCTGATGCTCGTGCGCGCCGCCGGTCGCGAATCAGAGGTCGCCGTCCGGTCCGCATTGGGCGCGGGCCGCGCCCGGATTTTGAGAGAGGCACTCACGGAAAGCGTGCTGGTCAGCATCACGGGGACCGCACTCGGTGTGCTCCTGGCGACGCGTCTCGTGGACCTCGTCGTCGCCTACGGACCGCGCGGCCTCCCGCGGCTGTCGGAAATCACGTTGAACGGCAGCGTGCTCGGGGTCACCGTGGTTCTCGCGCTCGCGACGGGCGTGATCCTCGGCCTCTTGCCCGCATGGCACGCCTGGCGTTCAGATGTCTCGCAAATGATCCGCCGGGGTCCGCGGACCGCGACGCCGGGTGCTCGCCGGACGCGCGGTGTGCTGGTCGCGGGTGAAATGGCCCTCGCGGTGATGCTCCTGGTCGCTTCAGGACTCCTGCTCAAGAGTTACCGTCGGCTGACGCAAGTGGATCCCGGCTTTCATCCCGATCACCTGCTCACCTTCAATGTGGACTTGCCCTCGACCACGTATCCGTACGACAAGGAGACGCTGGGCTACGTGAACCGGGTGGTTCCCGAGCTCCACGCCCTGCCGGGTGTCACCGACGTCACGGCGGCCGCGGGGAGGCCTATCCAGCCGGATGCGCCCTTTAGCGCGGTGGCGGGGATGAAGTTCCTGTCCGGTCGTCCCGCCGACGAGCCCGGCAAACAGCCGGGACTGCGCGTCTACGCCGTGAGTCCGAGCTTCTTCTCCACGTTCCGGATCCCCATCGTCCGCGGCCGGGCGTTCTCGGAAGCGGAGAACATGCCCAAGACACAGGCAGTGGTGGTGAACGAGGAATTCGTCCGCAAGTTCTCGCACGACCAGGATCCCATTGGGCGGCGCCTGCTGGTTGGTCTTTCGCATACCGCATCCGCCGCGCCCAGTGACACCGTCCGGGGCGGGGGTGACATCGTCGGCGTGGCCGCCGACGTGAAGGTGGGAAGTCTGGCAGATGCCGCCACGCCAACCGTCTACATCCCGTACGGCGCCAACCCGTTCGGCGTCTCGATAACCGTCCGAAGCGCACAGGACCCGATGCTCCTCGAACGGCAGATACGAGCCCGCGTCGAGGCCGTGGACCCCCAGGCGGCGATCTACGACGTCACGACGATGGATGCGGAAATCGCGGCCTCCGTTTCGCAGCCGCGGTTCTATGCGCTGCTCCTGAGCGGCTTCTCCGCGTTGGCGCTGCTCCTGGCCGGCCTCGGCGTGTTCGGTGTGGTGTCTTACGCGGTTGGGCAACGCACCCGCGAGCTCGGCATCCGCGTGGCTCTCGGCGCCGCCCCAAGGGATCTTCTCAGGCTGGTGATGGGGGATGGCGTGGGTCTCGCGGGTGCCGGACTCGTCGTGGGCATTGGGCTCGCCGCCATTCTGACCCGCCAATTGGCGTCACTTCTCTTTACCGTCACGCCACTCGACCCGGCGACGTTTGCGATCGCCGGGTCGGTGCTCCTGGTGGCCGCGGGCGCGGCTTCGTTCATCCCCGCGCGCCGGGCCGCGAAGGTCGACCCGGTGGTCGCGATGCGGGTGGAGTGACTAGCGGGGGAGCGCGACCTCCTGCAGTCCTGCGCCCTTCCGCTTCGTGTTGAGGGCGGTGAGTGCCGGGCCAGACAGCGTTGCCCAGCGCGCCATTACCGCGGCGCGCTCTTCACGCGCCTTCGTGCACGCCGCGACTTCTCCCGCTGAGGGCGTGATGTCGGCACCCTGCATGGCCATCGCCGCGCCGATCAAGTCCCCGGTGGCGGACTGAAGCGTCACGGGGCCCTCGGCGCCACCAAAGCGCCGGAATCCGCCGCGGCCACCGGCACGCGCGGGCGCGGGCGCGAGGGAATCAACGCGGGTCTTGAACGCCGCCGCGTCATCGCCTCCCGCCGCGTCGAGCGCCGCCGACAACGCGCGCGCCCGGTCATAGGCTCCCTGCACCTGCACAGCGCCGTCATACATCTCCTTCGACAGCGTGGAGAGCTTCGCGAGGCCGAGTGCCGGAGTTTTCACCCGGGGATCGAGCCGCAGCGTGATGGGTTGGGTGTACTTCCTTCCATCCACCGTCAGCCGCACCACATAAGTCCCCGGAGGTGCCCAGGGGCTGTTCACGGCCGGGTAGGTGTGATGGGGAACCGCGGCCCCGTTGTCGTCTCCCGGGCCGCGAGGTCCGATGGGATCGAATTGCAGATCCCAGGTGAACCGGTGCATGCCGGCTGCCGTCGAGAGCCGCTCGAGCGGCGCGGCCCAGTACAGCGGCACCGAGCAGTCGGGAGAGCGGGAATCCTCCTGACAGACATGGTCGTAACCCTCGGGGTCGACGCCCGGGTCGGGAGTCAACACCGAGTCGGTGCTGGAATAGGAGCGCACCACTTTCCCCGCGGCATCGAGGATCTCGAGCGTCACGGGATTCGAGGTCGCCTGGGTCAGCTGGTAGTCGATGATCCCACCCGGGGGCGGGTTTTCACCCGCGGGCCATTCGGGAGGCCACGGAGTCGGGTCGTTGGTGCCGAACCGCACGCGCACCGCGGTCTCCGGCTTGAAGAGATACGCTCCCGCGCTCGCCTTGACCTCGGCCGCCTGCCGGAAGGGCGTGACATCGTCGAGGATCCAGAATCCCCGGCCATGCGTCGCCGCGACCAGATCCGAGCAGAGGCACGTGCTGTCGTCCTTCACCTGTAGGTCCCGCACCGACACTGCCGGCATGTTGATCCGCAGCGACTCCCAATGGTTGCCGTCATCCACCGAGACCCACACCTGCGTCTCCGTAGCGGCATACAGCACACCCGGCTTCCGGGGATCTTCGCGGATCGAGTTCGCCACGGCATCCGAATCCATCCCGCCGTCGATCTCGGTCCACGTCGCGCCGGCGTCATGAGTGCGGAAGAAGTGCGGGCGCGGATCGTCGACTCGCATGGTGTTCGCGGCGACGTATGCGGTACGCGTATCGAAATGGCCGGCATCGAGATTGAAAATCCTCGTCCACGGTTTGATCGATGGAGGCGTGACGTTCTTCCAGGTCGCCCCGCCGTCGGTCGTGACCTGCACGCTGCCGTCGTCAGTGCCCGCCCAGATGACGTTCAGGCTCTTCGGGGAGGGGGAGAGCGCGGTGATCGCCCCCAGGGGAGCGGCCGTGACGCTGTCGCCGTACTTCCCGGCGTTCGCCGGCACGGCCCAGGTCTGCCGCGTGAGATCGGGGCTGATCTTGGTCCAGCTCTGCCCCTGATCGACGCTCTTCCAGACCACGTTCGACGCGTAAAAGAGGATGTGCGAGTTGAGCGGGGACCAGTTGATGGGCATGGTCCGCACGTTGCGGCCGAAGTTGGTCCCCCGCTGGGTCCGGTCGGGGCCCAGCGACGTCGTCTGGCCGGTGGTGCGGTTGTATAACGACACGGCCGTGCGCCCGCTGCCAAACACCAGGTCGGGGTTCTTGGGATCGGGCGCGGCGATGCCGTACTCCTGAATGTTCACCGGGTGCCAGTCGTGGAACGTGATTTCCCCATCCATGGACCGGCTGTCGACGCATCCGGAACCGGAGTCCTGCTGGCCGCCGCAAACCCGGTAGGGGAATGCGTCGTCGGTCGAGACGTGGTACATGGCCGCCGTCGGCTGGGTGTACCAATTACTCCACGAAAGCCCGCCATTCGCCGAGACGACCGCGCCCTGATCGGAGACCACGAGCAGGACGTCGGGGCGCTGCGGGTTGACCCAGGTTTTCTGGTAGTCGTCGCCACCAGGGGCGCCGCGGACGGCGGACCAGGTGTGGCCGCCATCTCTCGAGCCCCAGAGGACGGTCGATGAGCTGTACATGACGTCGGGATTCTTCCCGTCGATCGCGAGTGTGGGCAGATCGCCGCCACCGATGCGGACCAGGGGCCGCGGATCGGCCGGGTGTGCCGAGTCCCCCGTGACACTGGGGTCGTCGACGGCGGTCCAGTGGGCGCCGGCGTCGATCGACTTGTAGAGCCCAACGACGCCGGTCGTACCCCCGCCGCGCACGCGCGAGCCGCGCGCCGGCACGCCCGCCACCATCGCGTAAATCATCTTGGGATCACTCGGCGCGATGGCCAGATTGGCCTCGATGGCGTTGGGCAGGCCATCCGTCAGATGAGTCCACGTGGTCCCGCCATCCGTCGACTTGAAGATCCCGTTTCCCGATCCGCCGAACTCATCGCCTTCCCGGAAGCTCTGCTGCTGCTGCCACAATGCGGCGTAGAGGGTCTGCGGATCTGATGGGTCCATCGCGACGTCGTTGGCGCTCGTGTACTCGTCCTTGTAGAGCACCTTGTCCCACGTCTTCCCGCCATCAGTCGAACGGAAAATGCCGCGCTCGGAATTCGGACCGTACGGGTGCCCCAGGGCGGCGACGAACACGCGGTCGGGGTTCGTCGGATCGAGCGCGATATTCGCGATCATCCGCGTGTCGCCGAGCCCGATGTGCGCCCATGTCCTCCCGGCATCGGTCGACTTGTAGACGCCATTACCCTGAGCCAGGTCGGGACGGATGATGCCGGCGCCCGAACCCACATAAATCACGCTCGGGTTGGTCGGAGACACCGCGATGGCACCGATCGCACCTGTGGGCTCCTGGTCGAAGAGGGGCTGCCAGGTGGAGCCGTAGTCGGTGGACCGCCACACACCGCCGTCGTCGAACCCGGCGTAGAAGACGTTCGGCTGGTTCGGAACTCCCGCCAGCGCGCGGGCACGCCCGGCGCGGGTCGGGCCGATTTCGCGCCACCGCATTCCGTCGGACGTTTGGGCCGTGAGGGCAGTCGCCGTGAGGAGCAGGATGGCGGACAGATGCATTGACCGGGACACAGAAGCCTCTCTGGAGGGCGGAGGTGACGAACAGAAGTTATCGGCGGCGGACTAACACGCGAGCCTTGTTTCCAATCGGCACGACGCGGTAGAGCGCGTACTTCAGCGGATGCACCGCGTAGGTCTCCCAGATCGCCAACTCGAGGCCCGCACGATCGCACGCGAACGCGAAGGACGCGCGACAGAACTCCTGCACGTGGCCTGGCTTGTAGCCCGGATCGTAGCGGTGGCGATGGATGCCGGTGCGCCTCAGGAAGCGGCGAAACTTCGCGTCCGCCGCATCGATGTTCGGAAACTCGAGGACGCCGATGCCTCGCGGCGACAGGAGGTCCCGGATCTGGGTGAGGGCGCCGAGGGGGTCGGGGAGGTGCTCGAGGACGTGGGTGAGCACGACGACGTCCCACGCCCCCGGCGTCCCCCGGTATGCGTCGATGCCGCCGGCGGTGACGGGGAATCCGTGCGCCCGCTGAACCATCGCGGCATGCTCCGGAAAGAGCTCGACGCCTTCGACGCTCCAACCGTCCTTCCGCGCCAGCCACAACACCGTGCCGTCTCCGCATCCGAGGTCGAGCATGCGTCCGGGGGGCGTGGCGTGGTGCTTGATGAAGGCGTAGGTCTGCCGGTGTGCGCGGTTCTGGCGGGTGTTCGCCTCTGGGTTCACCGCCGTGAGGATGTACTTCTCCTGACTCACCCCGGTCGACGTGTCATAGACCACGAGGCGGCACGTGGGACAGCGATAGAACCCGTACTGATCCTCGTTCCCCTGGGTGTAGAAGAGGGGCAGGGTTCCGGTACCGCATAGCTTGCAGGTCATGATACCGCCCAAGATGGGGCGCCCCGACCGTCCCAGCCACCGCCCGAGTGCGCTCGCGTGACCCAGATCAGCTTCGGTGGCGTGGGTGTCGACTTCGGCGCAACCACGCTGTTCTCCGGAGTGTCCTTCACGGTCTCGCGGGGGGAACGGTGGGGCATCGTGGGCCGCAACGGCACCGGGAAGACCACGCTCTTCCGCCTGCTCACGGGTGAGCTCGAGCCCACGCGCGGAACCGTCACGCGGCTGCCTGGTCTCCGGGTCTCGCTGCTCGAACAGCATCGCAACTTCGGTTCCGCGGCCACGGTATGGGAGGCCGCGGCGGGCGAGCTGGCTGAGCTGTTGGCGCTGGAGCGGTCCCTGGAAGAGCAGGCGGCACGCCTCGCGCATGATTCGTCGCCGCAGGCCATGGCGAAGTACGGCGAGGATCTGGAGCGCTTCGAGCACGAGGGCGGATACGCCGTCACCAGCCGCATCGACGCCGTGCTACACGGGCTCGAGTTCGATCCGGCCCAGGCTCGCGTCACGCCCCTCTCGGCGCTGAGTGGTGGAGAGCTGGGACGACTCGGGTTGGCCCGGCAGCTGATGACCACCGCCGATGTCCTGCTCCTCGACGAGCCCACGAACCACCTCGACCTCGAGACCACGCGCTGGCTCGAGCAATACCTCACCGCGAGTGACCGCACCGTCCTCCTGGTGAGTCACGACCGCGCCTTTCTCGACGCCACGGTGGACCATGTCCTCCACTTGGAGGGCAACACCGCCACGCCGTACACGGGCGGCTACGGTTCCTTCGTGACGCAGCGTGCCGAGCGGCGGCTCACGCAGCAGCGGGCATTCGATCAGCAGCAGCGGTTCATCGCGAAGGAACAGGACTACATCGCGCGGAACATCGCGGGGCAGAACAGCAAGCAGGCGAAGGGCCGGCGCAAGCGCCTCGACCGTTTGCCGCGCTTGAGTCAGGTGGTCGGTCCCGAGGACACCATGGCGTTGCGGTTCGCAGTGGCCGAACGGGGCGGGGATCAAATCGTGACGGCCAGGAATGTGAGTGTGGGGATCGAAGATCGCATGCTGGTCACGGGGTTCAGTGGGACGCTAGGACGGACCGAGGTGCTGGGCGTGATCGGACAGAACGGAGTTGGGAAGAGCACGCTCCTCCGGGCGCTCCTCGGCGAGCATCCCGTCCGGAGTGGAGACCTCCAGCTCGGCGGCTCGATTTCCGTCGGCTACTACCGGCAGGACCTCTCGCAGGTGCCACTCGACAAGACGCTCTACGACGTGATATCCGATCTCCGCCCTAAATGGGAGCGCGGCCGGGTCCAGGGCCACTTGGGCCGCTTCGGATTCTCCGGCGACGAGGTGCGCCGTCGCGCCGACTCTCTGTCGGGCGGAGAACGAGCCCGGGTGGCGCTGGCCATTCTCATGCTGTCGGGGGCCAACGTCCTCGTGCTGGACGAGCCGACCAATCATCTGGATGTCGAGTCGATCGAAGCCCTCGAAGACGCGATGGACGCCTACGACGGAACCGTCATTCTCGTCAGCCATGATCGCGCGCTGCTCCGGTCCTTGACGACGCGGCTGTGGATTCTTCACGACCGCCGCATCACGGAATTCGCGGGAGGATTTGCGGAGTGGGAGGAGGTGGCGGGCGAACGCGAGCACGCCGCGGCGGTGGCGGCGGCCGAGGAGCAGGCCTTACAGCGGGTGCATGAACGGAAGCGCGTGGCCCCGTCGACACAGCCGGATCCCCGCAAAGAGCAGCGGAAGGCGCAGCGAGAGCTCGAGGAAGCGGAAGCTGCGGTGGAAACCCTCGAGGGGCAGATCGCCGCGGTGGTGGCGGCTCTCGAAGACCCGGCGCTCTACACCCGTCCCGACGGTGCGGAAGCGGCCCGCCGGCTTGGGGTAGAGCTCGAGGCCTTGAAGGGGAGCCTCGACCGGGGGATCGAGCGGTGGACCCGGGCGACCGAGGAAATGGAGAAGCATCTTAAAGCATCCCCTTAGGAGGCCTTCCCCATGTCGTTCCTCACGACCAACCGCCGCGGGTTCGTCGGCGCGCTGGCGGCACTCGGACTCCAGCAGTTCCTCACGGTTGACGCGTACGCACAAGGATCCTCTCCGTCGGACGCGTGGCTCGATGGCATGAAGGGGAAGCACAAGATGCTCTTGGACGTCCCGGAGCCGGACGGTGGGACCGCGCTGCGGCACGGGCACGGGTATCTCGACGGCTGGCGCGACGCGTATGCGACGCCGGAATCCGACGTGAACCTCGTGGTGGCGATGTATGGCCGCACTACGCCGTGGGGCGTCACCGACGCGATGTGGGAGAAGTACAAACTCGGCGCCGCGATCGGGCTGACGGATTCGACCACCGATGCGCCGCCCGTGCGAAACTGGTTTGCGCACCCGAAGCCCGGCGACCCGGTGGGTGACGGGACCCCTGCCAGCTCCATCGAAGCGTTGCAGGCCCGTGGCGTCACCTTTCTGCTCTGCAACAACGCCCTGCAGCGTTGGTCGGGGCGCCTCGAGAAGAGCGGCTTGGGGACCGCGAAGGACATTCACGCCGACCTGACGGCACACGCGCTCCCCGGGGTCGTGATCGTGCCCAACGTGCTGATTTCGATGAACAAGGCTCACGAGAAGGGATTCACGATGGTGCGATCCTGAGACCCGAATTCGCCTTCGCGTGCGGTAGCCACGGAGGCGGCTCCGGGCGGAGTACCGCTCGGGACGGACCTCCGCTATGTTTGGGACCTGTCGCCACCGTAGCTCAGGGGTAGAGCTCTCGATTCGTAATCGAGCGGTCGTCGGTTCAATTCCGACCGGTGGCTCTCTGCAGGACAACGCTTATCAGGGAACACTAGGGATTTCCTAATAGGCAACTCCTAATGGGGTGGAACCTTAGCGCAGCGTAAGTTCCGGCACTGCGCGCCTCCACTATTGAAGTCCTCATCGTGGACGACCGTCCGCGAGACGCCCAGGGCGTCCGGGATGCCCTGCGCACGGTCGCGGGCGTCAACAGCCCTGCCGCCATCATCGCCTCGCAGCATGTTGTTGCCTATCTCAAGAACAAGTCGCCCTTCGAGGATGCGGTACCTGCAGACTTGATTCTCCTGGCGGTGAATCCGCCGGGGCATCACGGACGAGGCACCCTCGCGCAGATCCGTAGCGTCGCCCACCATCCGCCCGTCATCATTCTCAGCCGCGTGACGGACGGGCCCGCCAGCAGGTACCTCGACACGGGCGCGTCGGATTACATGATGAAGGACGATCTGAGCCAGCTTGCGCACGCTGTGCGACGGGTCATGGCCGCCCGCATCCCCTTGAACGCCGTGACCCCACGTCAAATCGAAGTCCTGGAGCTGATCGGGAAAGGTTTGAAGACGCAGGAGATCGCCGCGCGTTTGCGCGTCAGCAACAAGACGGTGGAGGCGCATCGAGCCTCGCTGATGGGTCGGCTGGGGATCGATTCAGTGGCCGGTCTCGTGCACTACGCGATCCGCGCGGACCTGGTGGAACTCGATCCACCGCCCGCTGAAAAGGTGACATCTGCCCGCCCCGCTCGCCGCAGAGCGCTGTCCGCATAGCGTCGAGGCGATACCGATGAAGCTCGGTAAACTATCAGGGAATCCCTCTTGTTGTCCGCGACGCACCCGCGTAGTTGTTGTGGATACCCGCCAATGCAAAATTCAGCCATTGAAGTGCTGATCATCGACGACAATCCGAAGGATGTGCAGCGGGCCCGTGACGCCCTTGGAGATGGTGCATCGCCCTACCACCTCCACGTGATGGTCGGCGGGGAAGACACGCTGACCTACCTCCGACAGCAACCGCCGTTCGTTCACGCGCTCCCCCCGGACGTAATCCTGTTGGCCCTCAATCCACCCGCGTGGCACGGGAGCCAGGTCTTCGACGAGATCCGCCAGATCGATTTTCATCCGCCCATCATCATCCTCGGCCAGGCGGGTAACGGGCCTGCGAGCCGTTACCTCCACACCGGAGCCGCGGACTACCTCTTCAAGGACGACCTCCGTTCGCTTCGCTTTGCGGTCGAACAGGTCGTGATGTCCCGGCGGCTGTTGCGAAAACTCAGTCGCCGGCAGCTCGAAGTGCTGCGGCTCATCGCGGAAGGTCTTGCGACGCGGGACATCGCAGCACGACTTGAGATCAGCGGAAAGACGGTCGAGGCGCACCGCGGCGAGTTGATGCGACGGCTCGGGATCCCGACCGTCGCAGGACTCGTTCGCTACGCGATTCGCATCGGACTCGTGCCGCTTGGTCCAACTCACCAGGACTTCAGCGCGTTCCTGCCACCAGAACCAACGGAGCCATCGTCGTCGTAAGGACCTGCGATTCGACGCGTGCGCGCAACGTTTTTCCTGACAATCCCTTCGACATTCCCTTAAGCAATTCCCTTAGTTTTCGAAACGGTCAGTTCAACAATTGAAGTCCTCTTCGTGGACGATCGTTCGCGAGACCCTAAGAGCATCCAGGACGCCCTCAGTTCTGTGACAGCCATCGGTCAAATCCGCGTGATGAGCGACCCCCAGCGCGCGCTCGCCTTTCTTCGGAAGGACCCACCGTTCACTGAAGCACGCACCCCCGACGTGATCGTGCTGGCCGTGAATCCTCCCGGCAATAGCGGACGCGTCACCCTCGAGCAGATCCACCAGCTGAGCCTGCATCCACCGGTGATTATTCTCGCGGAACCGGAGAATGGGCCTGCCAGCCTGTACCTCAACGCTGGCGCGTCCGACTACGTCGTGAACGACCACCTCGCCAAGCTCGGACAGGCCGTCGAAACAGCCGCCCGGTCCCATGCTCTGCTGCGGCGGCTCACGCCTCGTCAGATCGAGATACTCCGGCTCGTCGCGCAAGGTTTGGGCACGCGCGCGATCGCCGCACGGCTGGAGATCAGCCACAAGACCGTGGAAACACATCGCGCCGACTTAATGCAACGTCTGGGAGCCAAGACCGTGCCGGAGCTCGTGCACTTTGCCATCCGCACCAAGGTGGTGGAGATCGACGGCCCACAGTAAAGGCGCGGGGCCGCGCGACGCCGGAGAGTCGGGGCGCATCTCCTCCAGCACACACCATGCTGGAGGTTTTTTCATGCTTCCCATCATCTGGTTCGCATTCTCCGTCGGACTGCAGCGCCCCACGACACACCCCGTAGTCTGCGCGAAGGGCGTCCGCACGTACGACAGCCTGAAAGAAGTCTCCGCACCATTCGATACCCTCAAACTCCTCCCCCATGCCCCCGTACGGGTCACCAGCCAGGAAGAAGCCGATGCGGCGGAGGCCCAGATGATGACGGACGCCGGGAAGGTCGGCGCGACGGG
>Ga0126371_10000134_pt1 | contig 54906 bp, 45 predicted proteins | sample PanSoiMetaPlot_4_FD_110145 | JGI IMG/M metagenome (GOLD analysis project Ga0126371, IMG submission 110145) | Tropical forest soil microbial communities from Panama - MetaG Plot_4 | ecosystem: Environmental > Terrestrial > Soil > Tropical forest > Bulk soil | place: Panama | collected 2016-02-17
GGGGCCGGCCGCTAGTCCGCCGCAGGCCGCGACCCCGACAACTCCGCCCCCGAGCGGCGCGGGTCACCGACTCAACAACACCAGTTTCGGGATGGCCGCCGCGCCAAGACCCTCGGCGACGGCGCCCAGCACTCCCGCGGCTCCGGCCGCCCCGGCAGCGATGGGCAACTTCCTCTTCCGCACCGGTCCCCTGAAAGGCCAGCGCTATCAGATCAAGACGCCGGTCCTGAACATCGGCCGCGCGGATTACAACGACCTGGTGCTCGCCGACGCGTCCGTATCCACGTCGCACGCCAAGCTCCAGCGTCGTGAAGGCGTGTGGATGCTCGTGGACCTGGACTCCACGAACGGGACCTTCGTCGACGGCGAGAAGATCAGCGGGGAATCCCCGTTGGCTCCCGGAACAATGGTGCGGTTCGGGGACGTCCAGGCCGTCTTTGAACCGACGGACGATGCCATGGGGACCGCGAAGGGTGGCGGCACCAAGGTGATCGAAGCCTTCAAACCTGGTGCGGCACCGGCACCCGCTCCGAAAGCCGCGGCTCCGGCTCCCCCGCCGCCCCCCAAGGCGCCGGCGCCTGCACCCGCCGCTCCCCCTCCGGTGAAGCGGCAACCGGTGCCGCCTCCCGTCCCGGCGAAGAAGAAGGGGTGCGGCGCGAGCGCGGCCATGTTCATCCTCGGTGGTGTGTCCGTGCTGTACTGGATCCTCCGCTAAGGGGCCGAGTGCACATCACCTGCGCAGGCCGCACCGACGTCGGCATCATCCGGTCGGGGAACGAGGACAACTTCCTCATGGTCCCCGACAAGGGTGTGTTCATTGTTGCCGACGGCATGGGCGGGCATGCGGCAGGCGAAGTGGCGAGCGAAATGGCCGTGCGGGTCATCGCCCGTGAGGTCGGCTCGCTGCAAGGATTGAATGACGAGCAGGTCGCTGAGCGGATGCGGCTGTCCATCCGGGCCGCGAACGGCGCGATCTTCGAGCGCACGCTCACCGAGCACGACAAACGGGGCATGGGAACGACCGTCACCGCGTTGACGCTCTTTCAGAGCCGGTTCCTGATCGGACAAGTGGGGGACAGCCGCGCTTATCTCTTGCGGGACGGCAAGCTCACCCAGGTCACCAAGGACCATTCGTACGTGCAGGAGCAGGTAGACGCCGGGTATCTGACGCCCGAGCAGGCCCGCACCCATCCCTACAGCAATGTGATCACCCGCTGCGTCGGCGCGAACGCCGACGTGATGCCGGATGTCTATGTCGGGAGTGTCAAGCAGAGCGACTTGTTCCTGCTGGCGTCCGACGGCTTGACCGGCATGCTCGAAGATCCGCAGCTGGCCGAGATCATGAAGAACGGCCTGCAGCCGCAGGAGCAGGTGGACCAGCTGATCGAAGAGGCGAACCGGCACGGCGGGCTCGACAACATCACCGCCATCATGGTGCGGATCGACCAGGTCGATGCGGCGGCGGGCGGACGCGATACCGAGGCTAACACGCTCCCCGGCTGAGTGCGTTTTAGAGCAGAGAACGTCCCCCGCCCAGGCGGGACGCGACTTCACTTCCAGGCCAAGTCACGAGATTCACCACCGCCTTCTCCGGTACGCTCCGGGGCTGGCGGACGAACACCCGCAACCGCCGCGCGGACCGCACCAGCTCGGCGGACACCCGCGGCAATCCCAGCCGCTCTCCCGCTTCCCGCCCCGCGAGCTCGACCACTTCGCCGTCCCGGGTCACCAGGGGCAGGTGGAGGTCGAGCATCTCCGGTTTGGCGGGGAAGTCGATGAACAGATCACCAGGAGCCAGCTTCAGTTCCACTGCGAGGCGGTCCTCTACCCTGGCGACGAGATCCGGATCGGTCGCGGGCCAGTCGGCGGTTGCCGGAAGATCGGTGGCGGGCAGGTCGAGCGCCCGCTTGGCGAGACGCCGCTCGCGGAGTGCGGTCGCGAGGCCGGCCGGGTCGATGGCCGACAGCTCGTGAATGAGGCCATCATCAGTGGCATCGGCCACCGCATCGGTCGCCAGACGCCCGGCGGTGATCGCATCCCTCACGGCGCGCTTGAACATCACGGTGGCCGAACGCACGGCGTGGTGCCAATAGACGTTGCGGTACATCTGGTACTTCGCGAAGAGGAGCGACTCGAGTGCGGCCAGTCCCTTCTCATGGAGCGCCAGGGTGGGGCGCCCGGCCTTCTCGATGATCGTCAGCGATGACAGGAGGCGGTCGACATCGATCACCCCATACGGGACGCCGCACATCCAGGCGTCGCGTGAGAGGTAGTCGAGCTTGTCGACGTCGAGGGACCCGGCGACCATCCCGGCGAGCGGAACCGCTCCGCGTCCCTGGATGAGCGAAAGCAGGATCTCCGCATCCACCCCGACCTGGCGCAGCGCCTCTCCCAGCGGACCGCTGGTCAGGTGCCGGCGGGCCAGGGATTCGTGGTTCGGGAGGCCAGCCTCTTCGAGCGCGTGCGAGAACGGGTAGTGGCCGATGTCGTGCAGGAGGGCCGCCAGGCGGAGGGCCTTGGCGTCCTTGGGCGCGACGACGACGTCGCCATGGGAGAGATGGTCGAGCGCCCGTCGCGCCAGATGATAGGCGCCGAGGCAGTGCTCGAAGCGGCTGTGCGTCGCCCCGGGATAGACGAGGAACGCGTGGCCCAGCTGTCGAACATACCGGAGGCGCTGGACCGCCGGGGTGTCCACCAGCGTAAGGGCATCCTGCTCGAGGCGGATGTTGTTCCAGAGCGGGTCGCGAACGACCTCGAGGGGAGCCCCGGCGGACGAGCTCAAATTTTCGGGCCGGCCTCCCGCACCGCCTGAGGCACCTGGTCCTGGAACTGGACAAAGTTGTTCTTGAACAGACCGGCGAGCTTGGCCGCCATCGCGTCGTAGGCCCCCGCGTCCTTCCAGGTCGCGCGGGGCAGCAGGACCTCGTCGGGAACACCCGGGACGTGCTGCGGCACCGATAGACCAAACACGGGCTCGATGACGTTCGAGACCTTGTCGAGCTTGCCGGCGAGGGCCGCGCGGACCATCGCCCGCGTGTGCGACAGCCGCATCCGCTGTCCGGTGCCGAACCCGCCGCCGGTCCAGCCCGTGTTCACCAGCCAGCACTGCACCCCATGCTTCGCGATCTTCGCGCCCAGGAGCTCGGCGTACGTGTTGGGGTGGAGGGGCAGGAAGGGCGCGCCGAAGCAGGCCGAGAACGTTTCCTTCGGCTCGGTCACGCCGCGTTCGGTTCCGGCGACCTTCGCCGTGTAGCCGGACAGGAAGTGGTACATCGCCTGCGCGGGGGTGAGCCGCGCGATCGGAGGCATCACGCCGAACGCGTCGCAGGTGAGGAAGACGATGTGCGACGGGTGGCCACCCTGGCCGCCCGCGACATGGTTCGGGATGTAGTGAATGGGGTACGAAGACCGGGTGTTCTCGGTGATCGCCGCGGAATCGAGGTCGATCTTCCGGGTCTCCGGGTCGACCACCACGTTCTCGAGGACGGTCCCGAACATCCGTGTGGTCTGGAAGATCTCGGGCTCGCCTTCGCGGGAGAGCCGGATGACCTTCGCGTAGCACCCGCCCTCGAAGTTGAAGACGCCCCGGTCACTCCACCCATGCTCATCGTCGCCGATCAGGCCCCGATCGGGGTCCGCCGAGAGCGTGGTCTTGCCGGTGCCCGACAGCCCGAAGAACAGCGCGACATCTCCCGCCTCGCCGACGTTCGCCGAGCAGTGCATCGACAGCACGCCGCGGTTGGGGAGCAGGTAGTTGAGGATGGTGAAAATCGACTTCTTCATCTCACCCGCGTACCGCGTGCCGCCGATCAGGATGATCCGCTTGCCCAGGTTCACGACGATGAACGTCGACGACTTGGTGCCGTGGACCTGGGGATCGGCAGAGAGCTCCGGCGCGTGCAACACCTGCCACTCGGGCGTGAAGGACGCGAGCTCCGGGTGGCTGGGACGGAGGAACATGTTGTAGACGAAGAGTGCCTGCCACGCGTTCGGCGTGACGAACCGGACTGGGATGCGGTACTCGGGATCCGCACCCGCGAAGAGATCGCGGACGAAGATCTCCCGCCCGTTCAGGTGCCGGAGGACATCGGCGTGGAGCCGGTCGAAGTGCTCCGGCGCGATGGCCTGATTGACCTTGCCCCACCACACCTTCGCTTCGGACGAGCTCTCCTTCACGACGAACTTGTCGTTGGGGGAGCGGCCGGTGTGGGGGCTCGTGACGGCGCAGAACGGACCGCCATCGGCGAGGGTCCCTTCCTTCCGCCGGATGGCCTGCTCCACCAGCTCGGCGGGGCCGTAATTCCAGTGTACGTGGTGCTCGGGCGCCAACCCGGAGAATTCAATGGAAGCGCCGGAGCGGCGTCCCGTTCCGCGGGGCGTAGTCACGGTCGTAGCCATCAGTGTCCTTTGGTTTCTCGAGCGTCCACGGCGGCCAGAACCGCCAGGTTCACGATCTCGTCGACGTCGGCCCCACGTTGCAAGACATGTACCGGTCGGGCCATGCCGACCAGGATGGGGCCGATTGCCTGAGCTCCTCCCAGGCGATTGAGCAGCTTGTACGCGATATTGGCCGCGTCCAGGCCGGGAAAAATCAGCACATTGGCCGCGCCGCGCAACTTCGCAAACGGATAAGCTTTTGTAAGAATTGAGCTTACCACTGCCGTATCCGCCTGCATCTCCCCGTCTACCTGAAGCGAAGGCTCCCGCTCGTGGAGCAGGGCGACCGCGTTCCGGACTTTGGCGGCGCCATCGTGCGGGACCGAGCCGAAGTTCGAAAACGAGAGCATCGCCACCCGTGGTTCGATGCCGAGGCGCCACACAAACTCGGCCGTCGTCGATGCGATCGCGGCCAGCGCCTCGGCGTCGGGATCGATGGTCATGGTGCAGTCGGCGAAGAAGAAGACATCCTGCGGAAGCACCATCATGTAGATGCCGGAGACGTACTTCCGGCCGGGCGCCGCGCCGATCACCTCGAGGGCGGGCCGCACGGCGTCGGGATAGTACATATCGGCGCCCACCACCAGCGCGTCGGCCCGGTCGGTCTTGAGGAGCAGGAGACCGTGGTAGAGCGGGTCCTTTACCCGGGCGCGAGCTTCCCGCAGCGTCACCCCGCGCCGCTGGCGCCGCTCCCAGTACGCTCGGGCCAATCCTTCGGAATCGGCGGCATCCGCCGGATTCACGATCTCGATCTCTTCGAGTGTGACCCCGGCATCCTCCGCGGCACGCCGGATCTGATCGGGCTCCCCCAGGAGCACGGGCAGGGCGCTTCCCTCATCGGCCAGGACGCGCGCGGCGCGGATGATCTTGGGATTGTCCCCTTCGGGGAAGAGAATGCGCTGCGGATCTTCCTGGAGGTGGGCCGAGAAGCCGCGCATGACCTCGCGGGCGCGGCCGAGGCGGCCTTCGAGCTCCTGGCGGTACTCGTCCACGTCGATGACCCGGCCTGCCACGCCCGAACCCACGGCCGCCCACGCCACCGCAGGTGCCACCCACAGGAGGACACGGGGGTCGAAGGGTTTGGGAATCAGATAGTCGGGGCCGAAGCGCAGACGCTCGATGCCATAGGCCCGCATCACCGAATCTGGCACTTCTTCGCGGGCCAGCGCGGCCAGCGCGCGCGTCGCGGCCATCTTCATTTCTTCGTTGATCTTCGTGGCGCGGACATCCAGCGCGCCGCGGAAGATAAACGGAAACCCGAGAACGTTGTTGACCTGGTTCGGAAAATCCGACCGGCCCGTCGCGATGATCGCGTCCGGGCGCGCTCGGCGCGCCTCGTCGGGCATGATCTCGGGGGTCGGATTCGCCAGGGCGAAGATGATCGGCTTGGGCGCCATCCCGGCCAGCATCGTCGCCGTCACCGCGCCGGCCACCGACAGTCCGACCAAGACATCGGCGCCCTTGAGCGCGTCCATGAGATCCCGGGCGTCGATATTCTGCGCGAACCGTTGCTTGTACGGATCGAGGTCGGTGCGGCCGGCGTGGATCACGCCATCCTTGTCGCACAGGGTGATTCGCTCCCGCTTCACCCCGAGCCGGACATAATGCTCGGCGCTCGCGATCGCGGCTGCCCCCGCGCCGCAGAACACGACGCGAATATCGCCGATCGCTTTCCCCACCAGCTCCAGCGCGTTGAGCAGTGCGGCACCCGAGATGATCGCCGTGCCGTGCTGGTCGTCGTGAAAGACGGGGATCGACAGCGTCTCCCGGAGGCGCTCCTCGATGTAGAAGCAGTCCGGCGAGCGGATGTCTTCGAGGTTGATGCCGCCGACGGTCGGCTCGAGGAGCTGGCAGAACTTGATCACGTCTTCGGGGTTCTCGGATCCCACCTCGAGGTCGAAGACGTCGAGGTCCGCGAACGCCTTGAAGAGAATTCCCTTGCCTTCCATCACGGGCTTGCCGGCGAGAGGACCGATGTTGCCGAGCCCCAGCACGGCCGTGCCGTTGGTTACGACGGCGACGAGGTTCCCCTTGACGGTGTACTTGTAGGCTTCCTCGGGCTTGGCGGCAATTTCGCGGCATGGCTCCGCCACTCCCGGCGTGTAGGCCAGGGACAGGTCGCGCTGGTTCTTGAACGGCTTGGTGGGAGAGACCTGAATCTTCCCGGGGCGGCCCTGTGCGTGGTACTCCAGAGCCTCCTGACGGCGGCTGGCCATCGAGGACTCAAGTCCTTTTTGGGAAAGGAGTTATGCTATCGGCGCGCCGGGAGAAAGTCAAGGAAAGGCTGGCTCCGCCTAGCGAACGGGTGGAAGCCAATTCGGGGTGGTGTGATAGAGGGTCTGTATGGTGGTCCGGTCAGCCGCGCTCGGGACGGGTACGAGCGGCGTGAAGTACATGATGTCTGTGGAGTCAGGTGCGTTGTCGTTGAGAATGCCGAGGCCGTGGCCCATCTCATGAATGACCGTGCGCCGGACGCAAGCTTCGACCTGTCCCGGCGTCGCGCCCACCAGCAGGATCGTAATGCCCGAATGGAACGCGCCCCAGATCTGCCCGTTCGCATCGGTGGAATCGGGTTGCGTGTTTCCCCCGCATGCTTTGACGGGGGGGCCCGGGTCAGCGGCCACTGCGGGGGGAACGCTGTCAGACCAGGTAAACTGCACGTCCGCGTGGGCAGAGTCCGAGACGAGAACGCCCGTGAATTCGCCGTACATGAACTGATCTTGCCAAACGTCGATCGCATTCTGGACGAGCGCGTTCATGTTGCCTCTGGGATCGGCCCAGAATCGCACGGGCAGCCGGTTCGCGGGCCAATGGAAGATGCCGCCGCTGACGTGCGCGAACGGGTAGCCACCCAGGTGACTGGGGGCATCCGGAACGGTGCATGCGACCAGTGCCGGCACGGCAGCGATCAGCCAGCGCTTCATGGATGACTCCCCGGCGTCCAGCTCACGCCGGCCGCGAGGCGCAGCACCGGGCGGGACTCACTGAATCCCTCCACCCGCAGCGCATCGGTGATGAACTTGTGTGCGTCGGCATTGATCTGGAGTCCGAGGCCATGCTCGGCCGCGAACGTCGGTGCGAAATCGAAGGCCACCTGGGCGAAGGGGAAGAACGGCCCGCCATCCTGGAAGAGTCCGAGATTCTGCGAGGGCAAGTATTTCAGGGCGCCAACCCGGAGTGATCCCGTCAACCAGGGCTTGAGGGACCGCGAGAGCCCCAGCGTCAGCGCCGCGGTCGTAAGATGCGTGATGGACTGCGTGCCGCCCGTTGCATCTTCCCGCCGGACATCGCTGGTCGAGACGTCGAATGCCGCGGTGGCCCGCCAGGGCAAGTCGAGCGGCATGCCCGCAGTGACCGAGAATGCCGGTGCCACAGCGGGCCGCACGTCGAACGCGGTCACGATTTGGTCATGCACCAACACAGAACTGCGCCGTACCCCGGCGAACACGGAGAATGAGACCTGCGCCGCGGCAGGGGACGTGAAGAAACAGGCCAGGAGTATCGTCCTGAACACCTGATCCCTGCTTACCACTGTGCGTCAAGGCGTCGAGCCGGCCTGTCCTGCATTCTCATACCTCGAGTCTGTCCCCTTCACGAGCAACCAGTGCATAGAGAACCGGCATCAAGAAGACGCTGATGAGCAGTCGTGAGAACATTCCACCGACGATGACCATGGCGAATGGCCGCTGGGAGTCGGTTCCGACGCCCGTGGCCAGTGCGGCGGGGAGCAGGCCGAGGGCGGCGACGAGCGCCGTCATCATGATGGGCCGGAGCCTGAGCAGCGCGGCTTCCCGGGTGGCCTGCGCGATGGGCATGCCGTCTCCCCGCAGCTCGTTGGCGTAGGAGATGTACACCACCGCGGTCTGGACGGACACCCCGAAGAGCGCCAGGAAGCCGATGCCGGAGGACACTGAGAACGGCGTTCCGGTGAGCCAGAGGACCACCAGCCCGCCGATCGGGGCCGAGAGCAGCACCCCCGCCACCGTAATGATCGGGAACTTCACGTTGCTGTACAGCGCAAACAGGATGAGGAAGATCAGGAGCAGGGTGAGCGGCACGATGACCTGTAATTGCCGCCGCGACGCTGTGTACTCCTGGTACTCGCCGCCCCAGATCAAGCGGTACCCCTGGGGAAGCTTGACCCGGGCGGAGACCCGTGTCTGGGCCTCCCGGACCGCGCTCGCCAGATCCCGCCCCTCGATGGAGTACTGCACTCCGATGAACCGGGAGTTGTCTTGTCGATAGATGAATGAGGCGCCGTTCGACACGTGAATGGCGGCCAGCTCTTTCAACGGGACGTGCTGGCCCCCCGGGGTGGCGACCGGAATGTCGCCGATGGCCTCCGGGGTTTCCCGGAACTCCGAGTCGAGGCGGACCACCAGATCGAACGACCGCTCGCCCTGGACCACCTGCGTCGCCGCGTCGCCGCCGACGGCTGCTTCGATAAGGCCGTTCACGTCCGCGATGTTGATGCCATACCGCGCGATCTTCGCGCGGTCCGGTGTGATCGTGAGGGACGGCTGACCGAGCTCCTGGACCAAGGTGAGCTGCGTGAAGCCCCGGACGTTCTCCAGGGTTTTCTTCACGTCGAGGCCGATGGACTGGAGCGTATCGAGGTCCGGGCCGAACACCTTGACGTCGAGGGCGCTCTTCAATCCGGTCTCCGCCTCGTCGACGGCATCCTCGGCGGGCTGCGTGAAGTTGAAAATGATGCCCGGGAAGGCTTCCAGCCGCGCGTTGATGGCCGCGATGAGCGCCGTCTTTGTCCGGATGGGTCCCGTCCATTCACCGTACGGCTTCAGACCGACGTAGAACTCGTCATTGAAGAACCCCGTAGGATCCGTGCCGTCGTCGGGGCGTCCGTGCTCCGACGCCACGTCAGTCACCATCGGGAAACTCTTGAGGATGGCGCGGATCTGCGGTGAGAGCTTCGAGGACTCTTCGAACGAGATGGTGTAGGGCATCGTGGCCCGCACCCAGATCGCACCCTCGTCCAGGTGCGGCATGAACTCGGCGCCGATGCCAGGGACGAGGAGCAAGCTGCCGACAAACAGCCCCAGCGACCACAGAAGCGTTGCCTTGGGCCGGGCGAGGCACCAGTCGAGCCCGCGCTCGTACTGCCGCTTGAGCCACTCGAACCCCGGATTCCGGCGCTCCTGCACACCCTTGGACAGGATCCAGGCGCACAGCACCGGGAGGAGGGTCAGGGTCACGATGAGCGATCCGATGAGCGCGAAGATGGTCGTATCGGCCATCGGAGAGAACAATTTCCCGGACGCACCCTGGAGCACATAGATCGGCAGGAAGCCCGCGACGATCACCGCGACCGCGTAGAAGATCGGCCGGTCCACTTCGGACGCCGCGTCCGCGATCACTTCGCGGATCCGGTACGCCGTGCCGTGCCGGAGCGCCAGCTGGCGGTGGATGTTCTCCACCATCACCACGGCGCCGTCCACCAGAATGCCGAAGTCGATGGCCCCGATGGACAGGAGGTTCGCGGGGATGTGGCGGAGGTCGAGACAGATGAACGCGAAAAAAAGCGAAAGCGGAATCGTGACGCCGACGATCAACCCCGACCGGACGTCATAGAGGAAAAAGATCAGCACGAACACGACGAGCAGGATGCCCCGGGCCAGGTTGCCTTCGACGGTGTGCGTGGTAAGCGCAACCAGGTCGGACCGGTCGTAGAAGGGCAGGATCTTCACGTCCTTGGGAAGGATCGACTTGTTGAGCTCCTCCGTCTTCGCCTCGACCCCCTTCAACACGGTCTGCGTCTGCTCGCCGCGACGCATCAGGATCACGCCCTCGACGGCGTCATTCTGCCCGTTGAACCCGAACTGTCCCAGGCGGGGCGCGTGCCCCACCACCACCTGGCCGACATCCTTGACGAGAATCGGAGTGCCATTCCGCGAGGCGAGCACGATGTTGCCGATATCGTCGAGCGTGGCGATGCGGCCCAGGCCGCGGATGTAGTAGAACTGGCCGCCTTCGGAGTAGAAGCCGCCGCCGGCATTGCCATTGTTTGCGGCGAGGGCGCCTTCCACGTCCGACACCGACAGCCCCGCGCCCGCGAGCCGCGTCGGATTCAGCAGGATCTGGTACTGGAACGTCTCACCCCCGAGGGGCGATTCGTCCGCGACCCCCGGCACGGCCTTGTACTGCCGTTCGACCACCCAGTCGTTGATGATCTTCAGATCCATCGCCGACCGGTCGGGACTTTGCAGCACGTACCGGTACACGAGGCCCGAGGGAGAGAACAGGGGCGATACGGAGGGTGTCACGCCGTCGGGCAACGAGAGGTCCGGGATCCGCTCGAACACCTGCTGCCGGGCGAAATAGTCGTCGGTGCCGTCCCCGAAGGTCATGATGACATCCGACAACCCGTATAGCGAGATCGAGCGGATGGTCACCATCTTCGGGAGGCCGTTCATCTCGACCTCGGTCGGCACGGTGATCAGCCGTTCGACTTCTTCCGCCGCGTGTCCCGGCCACTGCGTGATGATCTCCACCATGGTGGGCGAGAGATCGGGGTACGCGTCCACCGGCAGCCGGCTGAACGACCAGAACCCGACGCCCAGAATGAGGACCGTCAGCAGTCCCACGAGAAACGGCTGCCGGAGCGAGGACGAAACGACCCGGTTGATGACCGACCGGGTCCGCGCCTCGTGCGCCGGCGGAGCGAGCTGATCGCTCATTGGCTCTCCGCGAACTGCAGGAAGAGCCCGCCCTCGGAGATGATTTCGTCGCCCGCGGAGAGACCCGAGGTGATCTCAAAGCGGTCGCCGATCCGGTTGCCCAATCCGACCTGACGCCGCTCGAACGAGCTGTCGGCCTTCGCGAGAAAGACGAACGGCAGGTTCTGATCGTCGTGAAGCACTGCCGACACCGGAACCAGAAGGCCCTTGCGAGCCCGGTGGGAATGAACGGTCACCGACACGTACATGTCCTTCTTGAGTCCCTGGTCCGGATTGCCCGTCACGATGCGGACCGACGTGGCGCGGGTGTCCGGGTCGACGAGCGCGCCGACGTAGTCCACGCGTCCGTGGTAGACACGGTTGCCGGCGCCGGGGGCGATATCCGCCGGATCACCGACGGCGACGTCGCTCAGGTCATGCTCGAAGACGTTCCCCATCACCCACATGGTCGCGAGGCCGGCGACCGTGAAGCAGGGCGTCTGGCCTGCCTGGAGGAGCTGTCCCGGCGTGATGAGGCGCTCCACGACCGTGCCCGGCAGGGGCGCGCGGATCACGCCCTGCGGGATGGTCGCGTTTCGGTTGTCCCGGATCGCCGCGAGTCCGGTGGAGTCCACGCCGATGGCACGCAGCTGGTCGAGGGCGGCATCTCGATCGGCTATCGCAGAGGATGCGTCCGTCTGGGCCTGTTCGAGATCCTGCCGGGCGAGCGCGTCATTCGCGTAGAGTACGGAGTCACGGGCCGCGATCCGGAGCAGGTTGTTCGCGGTGGCGTTGGCTTTCCGGTACGCCGCGAGGTCGGCGGCGAAGTCGGGGGACGACACGTAGGCCAGCGGTTGGCCTGCCGTCACCTGAGCACCCGGCTCGACCAGGATCCGGCTGACCGGCCCGGAAATCGGGGCCAGGACCTGGGTGCTGTGGTCGCCGTCGAAGGCGACGGTGCCCGACACCGAGACGGACGGCTGGAAGCTCACGTCCGCCACGGGGGAGAGGTGGATCCGCGCCCGCTGGTTTTCCGTCAGGCCGAACGCGCCCTGATGGTCGGGATCCTTGGCGGCGCCCCGCCCGCAGGCGGTGGCGATGAGCGGGATCGAGAGCAGCAGGAGCAGGCGATTAGTGGACATTGGGAACTCCGGAGGGGTCTTCGTCAAAGGGGCCGGCGACCGCACGTTCAAGGTCGGCGCGGGCGTCGTTGGCGGCGCCCAGCGCATCGGCGTATTGGCTTTCGGCATCGAGCAGGGTCCGGCGGGCGTCGAGCACGTCGAGAGCGGAGGATCCGCCCAGACCGTAGCTCGTCAGGGCGATCTCATAGGCCCGGCGGGCTTCAGGGAGAAGCTGGTCGCGCAGGTACACCGCCTGGTTGAGCGCGGTGGCGGCCGTCGCGTACGTCACGCGCACGTCCTGCTCCACCTGGGCTTCGAGGTCGGTGTACGCGGCGGCCAGCTCCCGCTCGTGGTGCCGGGACTCGGCGACCTGGCCGCGTTGATGATTCCAAAAAAAGAGTGGCACCGAGATGCCGATGCCGGTGGTATAGGTCGACGGGACGCCCTGACTCATGTTCTTGGCGACGGACAGGTTCAAGTCAGGCAGGAAGTACTGCTGCGCCAGCGCGGTGGCGGCACTCGCCCCGCGCTGCTGGCTCGCCAACCCCTGCAGTTCAGGTCGGCGCAACCTTGCCAGCGATACCATCGAGTCGATGGCAGGCAGCGCCGGTGGAACGGACAACGACTCCGCAGCTTCAACCCCGAACCCCAACGGGCGTCCAAGCAGGCGGTTCAGCGCCGAGCGGGCGTTCGCCAAGTCGCGTTCGTTCGAAAGCAGATCATTCTCGGCCTGGCCGAGGTCGACCTGCGCCTTCAGGACGTCGAGCCGCGCGGCCGTGCCGGCGTCGAAGCGGACCTGCGTCTTTTTCAGGAAATCCCGCGCCAACGAGTCGCCGACCAGGAGGTCGGTGCGGTGGCGGAGCGCGACGATCAGCGCGTCGTACGCCTGCGCGGTCTGGCTCGCCGTCTGCTGGCGCATCTGGTCGTAGTTGAACGCGACGGCGTCGGTGTTGGCGTTCCCCTGCTTGTTCAGGAGGACGAACTTGGTGGGGAAGGGCAGCGTCAGGCCGACGCCGATGTCACTTCCCGTATTCGTCTTGAAGCCCGTCGCAGTCTTCTGCCCATTCAGGTCGCCGTTGAGGGATGGATCGGGGAACGCGGCGAGCTCCGTTGCCTGCGCCCGTGCCTGCGCGAGCTGTTCACGGGCGACGGTGAGCTGCGGGTTGTGCGCCAGCGCGGTGTCCACCGCCTGCCGGCGCGTGAGCGTCAACGTGGGCGGCGGGGTGCCGGGACCCTGCGCCTGCGCAGGGATCGCCAACAGCGTACCGACGGCGATCAGCCAGACATTCGAACACGTACCCATACCACTCTCCCCGAGGAACGACAACCCAAGACGCCACACCCGGGCGCCGGAACGCCCAGGCGACGAGTGCTTCGGCGCCTAACGTGGAACTAGGAGAGTTGCGCGGGTGGTGCGCGGGGGGACGTGCTGGGCGCCGGACGTTCGACGGCGCGAGGCCGCGAAACGACGACGGCGGGGACATACGCCACGCGGCCGAAGTCAGGCTCGGGCTGCGGGGCCTGAGTGACCACGAGGGACCCGGCGTACTGGCAGAGAATGCAGGTGAGCTCGTTGTGGAGAACGGGACACCGGTCGGAGTGACCGCTCTCGAGCGAGATCGGCGACGGCCCGGGTTCGCGGGCGTGCGCGACGCCGACCACCGGCGCCCCCGCCACCTGGATCACCAGGAGCAGGGCGGCCAGTGCCGGCCTCAACCAGCTGCCGCGCTTCCGCGAAAAGGTCATCGGTCCTCCACTACGTTCAGCGCCCGGAGTTTGTTCAGGCGAATGACCGGAGCCGGTCGAGCATCCGGCGGTCGTGGTACACCGGGTCATCCCCTTTCGGCGTCTCGATAATTTTAATGACTTTCTCAAAACGTGCGTCTTGCAAAATGCGGCGGAACGGCTCCGCCCCGATGGTTCCTTCACCAACCCAGTCGTGGCGGTCGAGCCGGGACCCCCGTGCGGCCTTGGAATCATTGAGATGGAAGCATTTGAGGTGGGCCAGGCCGACCACCCGGTCGAACTCGTCCAGTACCCCTCCGACGTTCTCGACGACGTCGTAGCCCGCCGCGTGCATGTGCGCCGTGTCCAGACAGAAGCCGACACGGGGTTTCACCGCCTCCGGCATCCCGTTTCTCAGATCGCGAAGCTCCTCGAAACTGCGGCCCAGGGCGGTGCCGGCGCCGGCGGTTCCTTCGATCAGCACGCCGACGTCACCCGGCACCTCCGCCAGCGCGGTGGCGTATGCCTCGGCGTTGCGCGCGAGTCCGGCGTCATGATCGTCCATGAAATTTCCGGGATGCGACACGACGTACGGAATGCCGAAGGCCGTGCAGCGCTCGAGCTCGCCCTTGAAGCATTTCCAGCTCTTCGCGCGGAGCTTGTCGTCGGGGGATGCGAGGTTGATGAGATAGCTGTCGTGCGCGACCGCCACTGCGATGCCGGTCCGCGCCATCTCCGACTTGAAGCGTTCGACCTCGTCGGGAATGATGGGGGGCTCGCGCCACTGATTCGGCGTCTTGGTGAAGAGCTGAATGGCGTGCGCGCCGACCTCCGCGCCGCGGGCCGGACCGGTCGACACGCCTCCGTCGGTCGAGACGTGGGCGCCGAGGAGGGCGAGGGTCGCGGTCACGAGAGTGGAGAGACGAGCGGGACGAACCGGACACCGCCTGCGCCCTGCACCTGCACACCCGAATCGATTCGCGTGAACACCGTGAGCTCCTGCTCGCGCTGGTTGCCGATGGGCATGACGAGCCGCCCGCCGGGCGCCAGCTGCTCGAGGAGCGGCGTGGGAGCGTGGGGCGCCGCGGCGGCGACCAGGATGCCGTCGAACGGGGCGGCCGCACTCCAACCGCGGGCGCCGTCGGCGATGAGGGTCTGGATGTTCGAGAGTCCCATCTGGAGCAGGCGGGCCTCCGCGGTGACGAGCAGCTCGGGGATGCGTTCCACCGTATAGACCTCCGCCGCGAGGCGGGCGAGGATGGCCGTCTGGTAGCCCGAGCCGGTGCCGATCTCGAGCACCCGGTCGTGCCGGGTCGGCGCCAGGAGGACGGTCATCAGGGCGACGACGTAGGGCTGGGAGATGGTCTGGCCGGCGATGAGCGGAAGGGGCTCATCCGCGTAGGCGTCCGCCGACGATTCGTCGGGGACGAACCACTCCCGCGGTGTCCGGTCCATCGCCAGGAGCACCCGCGCGTCCCGGATGCCGCGCCGCGCAATCTGCTCGCGCACCATTCGCCGTCTCGGTTCGGCGCTTCCCGGTGCGGGCCGGCTCATCCGTCGGCTCCAGCTTGTTTCGGCATCGGGCGAAACTTACTTTGGCTCGACGCCACCCGGGGACCCCGAATTCCATTGGCTGAATCCAAAGTGTCTCGACTCCTTTTGCTGGGCTCTCCCGAGGCACATCCGGAGGGCCTGGACCACGTGCTGGTCCGCGCCGGGTATGCGGTGCTCGACGCCGAAACTGCGGCCGACGGCCCGCCCGACCTCATTCTCCTCGGCGCCACTCCCAACGATCCATCGCTCATCGAGCGGGTTCGCGACATGGTCAAGAACCCGCGGAACGACAGTGCGTCGGTCGTCGTGCTGTTGACCGGCGGCACCGCCCTGCACACGGCCGCGCTGCTCACCGCGGGAGCCACCGACGTCATCCGGGCTCCGATCGATCTCACGGAGGTCGAGGCCCGGCTCACGGCCGACGCCCGCCGCCGCTCCACCCTGGCGGCGGCGCGGAGAGCGCTGCGGACCCGGGAAACGCTCTTCGACATCTTCCAGGAAGTCTCGAATGCCCTGCGGCCGGAGCAGGTGTTCGAGACGCTCGTGCGCCGGGTGGGACAGGCGTTCGGCCTCACGCACTGCTCCTTTGTGCTCACCGGTCCGGGTGGCGCCCAGGGCCGGGTGGTCGCGGTGTTCGAGGACCCGAAGGTCCGGGATCTGCCGGTGCACCTTGACCGGTATCCCGAAATCCAGGAAGCCCTGAAGACCCGGGCACCGGTGATGGTGAGTGACGTGCACCAGCACCCGCTCTTCGCGGCTATCCGGCGGCATTGGGAAGACCAGCAGATCGACGTGAACGTGCGGTCGTCGGCGGCCCTTCCCGTGTTCGTGAACGGACAGGCGGCGGGCGTGTTCTTCCTGCGGAGCCATCGCGGTGAGCCCGAGCTCGATCCGGCGGATGTCGACTACGCGAACACGATCGCCCAGGCGGCGGCGCGCGTGCTCGAGAACGAAGAACGCCGGTCCGCCATGTTCCGCCGCCAGGTATCGGCAGGCACGACCGATGCGCTGACCGGTTGCGGGTCGCTGGACGCCCTCGACCGCCGGCTCCGCGACGAGTTCGAGCGCGCGCGCCGCTACGCGCTGGCCTTCAGCGTGGTGCTCCTGGACATCGATGCGCTGCGGACCATCAACGAAAAGTCCGGGCAGACGGTGGGCGACGAGGTTCTCTTCGACCTCGGCGCCATGCTCCAGCGCGAGATCCGGGCGCCCGACTTCGTCGCGCGCTACGGTGGCGACGAGTTCGCCGTCATTCTTCCGGGGACGGACCTCGCCGGCGCCCGTAAGTTCGTGGAGCGCTTCCGGCGCGTGGTGGACGCGCACACGTTCCCGCATCTCGGTCCCGCGAAGTCTCCCGGACTCACGGCCGGCCTGGTCGTGTTCCCGCATCCCGATGCCATCGAGTCCAAGGATCTGATCCGCTTGCTGGAAGAGTCGTTGACGGCGGGGAAGAAGGCTCCCGATCGCATTGGCAGTGTCAACTAAGAGACAACAAGCGTCGAGCAAAGACGTCAAGCAGAGGCGTCAAGCAAGACGTATCTGCTCGACGTCTCTTGCTCTTATTGTTTTTTCTGCAACCAGTTGAGCGGATCGAGCGCGATCTGATCCGGTCCGCGGATCTCGAAGTGCAGGTGCGCGCCCTGGTCCGTGGAGCCCCCGCCGACATGCCCGATGACTTCGCCCGCGACCACCGGGTCGCCGAGGTGGACCGTGGCATCCGAGAGGGTGGCGTAGATGGTGTAGTAGCCGCCGCCATGCTGCAGGATGACGGTCGTCAGGTAGGTCCCGCGCACTCCCACATCCACCACCGTCCCGCTGGCGACCGCCCGCACCGGCGTCCCTGCCGGCGACGCGATGCCGACGCCGTGCCAGGTGATCTGCGTGTTGTCGGGACCGGGCGCGGGGCCGAAGCGGTACAGCAGGTTCCCGTCGACGGGCCAGGGAAGGGTGCCGAGGCTCGCCGTCGTGATCGTCGCACGGGCGGTCGCGGCACCGCGGGCCAGCGCGTCGCGGCGCTCCCGCTCGAGCCGCGCAATCACGTCGGTGAGCCGGCCCTCCTCTTTCTCACTGTTCGTCACCCGCTGCTGCGCGGCGCGAATGCCCCGGCGTGTTTCCCGCAGGTCCTGCGTACGCCGGGACTCGAGGTCGGAGTACCGCGTGAGCTCATCGGCCCGCTCGGTGCGGCGGCGGCCCAGCGCGTCGCGCGCGTCGAGGAGGTTCCGCCGGTCGTGTGAGACGCGGTCCTGCAGCTTCTGCATGTCGTTCGCGAGCAGGCGGTCCTGGCGGCTGACGAGATAGAGGTACTTGTACCGCGACAGGAGGTCGCCGAAACTCTCGGAGGACAGCAGGACCTGCCAGTCGTAGAGCGGCCCGCGCTTGTAGATGTCGACGATCCGGCGCTCCAGCACCGCGTGCTTCTCGGCCAGCGCGTCCTGCGACAGGATCAGGTCCACGGTGGTCTGCCCGATCTGGCCGCCGAGCTCCCCGATCTGGCGGTCGATCTCGTTGACGATGCGGTTGGTGGTTTCCTTCTGCCGCTCGAGATTGGCGATTTCGTCTTCGATCGAGTGCACCTGCGTGCGCAGGGACTCGAGCTCCTGCTCGGCGTCGCTCCGCTGGCGCCGGATGTCCTCGAGGCGCCGCTGATTGTCACGCATCTGTTGGTCGAAAGACCCGGGCTTCTGGCTCAGAAGCGGGGAGGCGAGGGCCAGGCACAGCAATACGTCGAGGAAAAGCGTCGAGGAAAAACGTCGAGGCAGGTCGTACCGTCTCTCCTTGACGCCGTTCCTTGACGCCATTCCTTGACGCTCGTGGTCTGTCAGACTTTTCGTAGCTGCCTGCCGACGGAAATCCAGCTGCCGAACAGTCCGATGATCATCCCTCCAGCGACGATCGCCGCGGCCTGCTCCGGATTGAAGAACTCCGTCCGCATCATCAGCCACCGGTTGCTGACCAGGTAGGCCGCATAGGACAGTCCCACGGCCAACAGCCCTCCGGCGGCTCCCTTGATGATCCCTTGAAGAAGGAAAGGGAAGCGGACGAACCAGTCCGTCGCGCCGACGAGACGCATGATGGAAATCTCGCGGCCGCGCTGCAGCACCGTCATCCGGATGGTGGCGCCGATGATGATGACCGCCACCGCGGCGAACGCGATCCCGACGGCGAGACCCACCGCCGCCAGCACCGACCGCAGCTTGTCGAGCTTCTCGATCCAGTCCCGGCCGTAGCGCACGTCGTCCACGAAGGAGAAGTCGCGGATCCGGTCCGCGACGGCACCGACGTGGTCCGCGTCCCGGTCAGCCGGCTTGAGCGTGACCTCGATGGATGCGGGCAGCGGATTCCGCTCGAGCTCCCGCAAGGGACCCTGGAGCTCCACCAGCTCGCGTCGCGCGCGGGCGAGGGCCGAGTCCTCGGAGACATAGGACGCGGTCGTCACCTCCGGAAACGCCTCGATGTCCTTGAGGGCGTGCGTAATCGTCTCGATCGGCGTTCCGGGCAGCACATACGCCACCACCTCGGCGCGCTCCGCAACCTGGCTCAGGGCCCGCTGCACGTTGACGGCGACCAGCGCGAAGAGGCCGACCACGAAGAGTGAGAAGGCGATGGTCGTCACCGACAGGGCCGAGAGCAGGGGCGCCCGGCGGAAGGTCAGCATGGCTTCGCGCATGACGAAGTTCATGGAGCCGCCTGCTCCCCGCGAGGTTCGTCAACGGAAGAGTCATACACCAGTGCGCCATCCTGCAGCTCGATCACCCGGTAGGGCGCCTGCCGAACCAGGTCCAGGTCGTGTGTCGCCATCACGACGGCGGTGCCCGACGCGTTGATGTCCCGGAGGAGCTGGAAGACGCCCCGGGTCGCGCGCTCGTCGAGGTTTCCGGTCGGCTCATCGGCGAGGAGCACGGTGGGCTCGTTCACCAGTGCCCGGGCGATCGCCACCCGCTGCTGTTCACCGCCCGACAGCTCCCGGGGGTAGGCGGGCGCCTTCGCGGCGAGCCCCACCTGCGTGAGCACGCGCATTACGCGGGCTTCTATGCCCGCCCGGCGCGCCCCGGTGACCTGCAGCGCGAAGCCGACGTTCTCTTCCGCGGTGCGGTCTTCGAGGAGCCGGAAATCCTGAAAGACGATCCCCAGCCGCCGGCGGAGGTACGGGACCTGGCGCGGGGGCAGGTCGGCCAGGTTGAAGCCCGACACGCGCACTTCCCCTTCCGTGGCCCGTTCTTCCGCATAGATCAGCTTGAGGATGGTGGATTTGCCGGCACCGGAGTGACCAGTGAGGAACGCGAACTCACCCTTCGCGATGTGGAAGGTCGCGTCTTTGAGCGCGAGCCCGCCCTTGGGGTAGGCCTTGAAGACCTTCGTGAACTTGATCACTACAGTTGCGCCAGCGACTGCGCGAAGTCGCTGATCAGATCGTCCGCGTCCTCCAGGCCGAGGGAAAAGCGCAGGAAGCCGTCGGGAATGCCGGCCTTGGCGCGCTCCTCCGCGGTGAGCGACGCGTGCGATGTCAGCCGCGGCTCGGACACCAGCGTTTCGACGCCGCCGAGGGACGGCGCGTGGGTGGCGATGGTCAGGCCGCGGAGAAAACGTTCTGCGGCCCGGACGCCGCCCTTGAGCTCGATCCCCAGCATGCCGCCGAATCCCTGCATCGTCTGTTTGGCCGACTGGTGGTCGGGGTGCGACGGCAGTCCGGGGTAGTGGACCGCCGCGATGGCTTTGTGCTTGGCGCACCACTCCGCCACCTGCTGGCCGTTCCGGTTGTGCCGCTCCATCCGCACCGAGAGCGTCTTCATGCCGCGCTCGATGAGCCAGGCGGCCATCGGGTCGAGGGCCTGTCCGTACACCCACATCAGCTTCCGGACCTCTTCGACCACCGCCTCGGTCCCCGCGATGGCACCCGCGATGACGTCCGAGTGCCCGTTCAGGTATTTCGTGGCGCTGTGGATCACCACGTCGGCGCCATGCTCGAGCGGGCGGAAGTTGTAGGGCGACGCGAAGGTCGAGTCGACCAGCAGGGCGAGGCCCTCGGCCTTGCAGAGCGTGCCGATGGAGTCGATGTCCAGGACGCGCATCACCGGATTGGTCGGCGTCTCCACGAACACCGCGCGGGTGTTTTTCTTGAGCGCGCGCTTCCAGGAGCGGGACTCGATGGGATTCACGAAGGAGACTTCGATGCCCAGCCGCCCGAACTCCTGCGTGAACAGCCGGTACACGCCGCCGTAGATCCACTCGGAAGAGAGCAGGTGGTCGCCGGGGCGGAGGATGGCGAGGTGCGCGAGCGCGGCCGCCCCCATGCCGGACCCCGCGAAAATCGCGGCTTCCGCGCCCTCGAGCAGGGCCAGCCGCTTGGCGATGGCGATCTGGTTCGGGTTGTTCCCGTACCGCGTGTAGAGGACTTCCTGCGTCGAGCCGACCGGATTGGTGAACGTGCTGCTCTGATAGACGGGGGTGGTCACCGGTGTCCAGTCGGGGCGCGGCTCCGGAGCGCCGTGGATCGCGGAAGTCGAGAGACCCAGCCGGCGGCGGCTCACGCGGCCGTCAGCGCGAGGGTGCCTCCAGCGGTGCGCTCCGCCAGCCGCCGCTCGATGAGCCGCTCGCAAACGGCCTCGGCGGCCTCCGGCGGTCCCAGCACTTCGAGCAGGGTCCCGGTCTGGATCACGACCGCCAGGCCGTGGCCCTGGAGGACGGGCTCGATGGCGAGCCGGTGGGCGTCGGTGATGCCCTGGAGCAGGAGGATTTGCACGGACCGGAGGAGCTTGGCGACGATTTCATCGGCGCAGGAATAGTCGATGCAGCGCACGCCCGTGAAATCCATCGTCGCCACGGTGGCGTCGGTGAGGGCGCGCTCGATGCGCTCCCGTACGGCCCGTCCGGTGGGGCGGGTGACCAGGTCGGCGTAGGGGCCGGGCACGGATTCCTGCAACACGGCGTGTACGTCGATCGGTGCAATCACGATGTGCCGGTCCCCTGCTCAGGAATGATCAACAGCACTTGCGACCCCGGAAACGCGCTCAATCCCTCGGTGAGCGGCGCGTCGTCGTCCCACGACGGCGCGATGGCAATGCGGGCGGAGCCGCTCCGGATGGCGATCTTGCCGTCCCAGCGGCTCAGGTAGCTCCGGATGCCCTTCAGGCCCTGACCCCGCCCCGGATCACGGAACCGGCTGGTGCCCTGGATCAGCGCCGCTTCCAGCGCCGCGCCGTCGCCCCAGCGGTCTCCGAATCGTTTTGATTGCGTCGGTTCCAGCGTATGCCGGAAGCCGACGCCCGCATCTCCCACGGCGATGACCACGACTTTCTTGGACAGCCGCCGCTTCCACTCGTAGCGCTGCACCGCGACCCAACCGCCGGTGCCCGCATGTTCTACAATATTCTGGCACGCCTCGGAAAGCGCCATAGCAAAGCCCACGGTCGCCTTTGGATCGATGCCGAGTTGCGACGTGAGGATGGCTGTGGCGCGCTGCTGAATGTGGCTGACCACCTGATGCACGTCCTCGGCCGCGCGCACCGCCGTCACCGGCAGCAGGACGTCGCTCTCCTCCGCCGGTTTGATCTTCGGCACCTTGCCGTGAATCTCGAACAGCGCCTGCGCCTGCTGAAAAAACCCCGCGCGGGTCCAGTAGCTCAGCACGCGGGGGTTCGCGGGGATGGTCAGGAGCGGCCGCTCACGTCCAGCGCCCTGCACGGCCTGACCCGCGACGAGCAGGGCGACGAATCCGTAGGGGGAGGCCCACTCGGTGGCGTGCGCGTCGAACAGCAACCGCTCGCCGCCCGCGGCACCCTGCGCGAAGGAAGACGCAAACTGCTCGAACGACCGGTCATCGAATTGCTGAGGGACGTCGACCAGACGCGTCATACGCCCGCCAGCCTTCCGAGCAGGTGATCGCGTAATCCCGTCGCGCCACGGAATGAAACATTCCGGGCGGCCCGGCGCGCCGCGAGCTGCAGCGCGGCTTCGACGTCGGCTCCCTGCACCAGCGCGGCGGCGGCGGTCGCGCCGAACACGTCTCCGCACCCGGTCGGATCGCCGTCTGCAAACGTAGCGGCGCCCGTCTCACCGCTCGAGACGCGGGCCGTCCGCACGGGTGACCCGGTGAAGTAGGCGGCGCCGCGGCGGCCGAGGGTCACGCAGAGCACGCCCGTGCCGGCCGCGAGCGCGCCCGCCGCGACGGCCAGGGGATCAGGGCCCAGTTGACCCATCTCTTCCTCATTCAGTTGAACGGCGTCGAAGCAGCCGAACCATCCCGGTCCGTCTACGAGCGGCTGCAGGGTGCGCAGGCCATTCGCGTCCTTGGCCAGAAACAGGCTGTGCAGGTCGGCGTAGATGAACTTCGCATATCCCCGGCGGAGCATCCGCGCGGTCTCGAGATTCATTTCGAAGCCTGAGATGAAATTGACGTACAGGGCGTCCAGGTCCTGGATCATCGGCCCCAGCTCGCCCCACGTCCACCCCGGCACGCCACCGGACATCAGCTCGCAGCGGCGTTCCTTCGTCTCGTACCGGAGCGTCACCCGGTTGTTGGCTTCGGGAACCAGGATGAACCGCGCGCCCGGCGGGACGTGATGGAGCGTGCGTAGAAAGCGGTCCGCGGGCTCGGCCAGGTCGCGCCCGACCTTGATCAGGGGGACGATCTCCCAGCCGTCGTCCAGACTCGCGTCCATGCCCGCCAGGGCGTAGGCGATGCCGCCCCATTCCTCGACCGCGGGCTGTGCCGGATCGCGGCCGTAGATCGTATCCCATACCAGGGCGCCGATGACGCCGATGCGCTTCACGCGCGGTCACCCCGGTGCTTGTCGATGAATGCCGCCGCGGCTCCGAACACGCCGGCAGTGCCCGGCAGCTCACCGGGAACGATGCGGCACGCCTTCACCGCATCCTTGAAAGCCCGCCGGTGCACTTCACGCCGGAGCGGATCGAAGAGGCGGTCGCCCGCGAGCGTCACGCCGCCGCAGATCACGACCACATCCGGATTGAAGATGTTGATGATATTCGCGACCCCTGCGCCCAGGAGCTTGGCGGTGTCGTTCACGACGTCGAGCGCGTATTGGTCGCCGTCGTGTGCCGCCTGGTACACGGTCTGCGCCGTGAGCTTCGACAGGTCACCGTTCACGTACTTGCCCAGCGTGGAGTCCACCCCCGACTCGATCCCCTCGGCGGCGCGCGCGGCGATGGCGGGGCCGGAGGCGTAGGCCTCGATGCAGCCATAGTTCCCGCATTTGCAGCGGCGCCCGTTGGCATCGATGGTCGTGTGTCCGATCTCCCCCGCGATGTCGGACGCACCGTGATAAATCCTGCCGTCCAGGACGATGCCGCCGCCGATCCCGGTGCCGATGGTGAATCCCACGACGGCCTTCGCGCCGCGCGCCGCGCCCCGCCACCACTCGCCGTAGATCGCGCAATTCGCGTCATTGTCGAGCTCGGCGGACAGTCCCGTGACTTTGGTGACCCGGTCCCGCAGGGGGAAGTTCGTCCAGCCGAGGTTGGGGGTGAACAGGACGATGCCGCGGTGCGTGTCGAGCGGACCGGGGGAACCGATGCCCACCCCGATGATCTCCTTCCCCTTCGCGGCCGCCATGGATTGCTGGACCAGGCGGCCGATGCGCTCGATGACGGCATCGGCGCCTTCTTCGGAACGCGTCGGTTCCGTCACTTCCCCGAGCAGCTCCGACCCGTCTTCGGCCACCGTGCCGACGACCAGGTTGGTCCCGCCGATATCAATCCCGACGACGTAGCGCACCAGTCTCCTCGATCGCGGCGATCACGCGTTCGACGGCGAGATCCCGCATGCAGCGATGATGGCCCAGCGGACACGCGGCTGGACCGTGCTTGGAGCAGGGACGGCACGACAGGGCCGTCACCTCGACCACGCGGTCTCCAGGATTCAACGGCCCGAACCCGAAGGATGGCACGGTGGGGCCGAAGATCGCGACCGTCGGTGTCCCAACCGCCTGCGCAAAATGCAGGGGCGCACTGTCGTTGGTCACCAGCAGGCGGCACCGCGCCAGCAACGCCGCCGACTCCCGCAACGTGAGCTTGCCGCAGCCGCTCGCGGCTCTCCCACCCGAGGCGCGGACGCGGTCGACGATGGCAGCGGCGAGCGCTTCGTCTGCCGGTCCGCCTACCACCGCGACCGCGTGGCTCGCGGCGAGACGTCCAGCCAGGTCGGCGAAGTGGGGCCAGCGCTTCGTGCCCCAGATGGATCCCGGGGCGAGTGCCAGGACCTCGCTTCCCAACGCTGCGGATTCAACGAATGCCGCCGCCGCGCCATGGTCCGCCTGGGTCAGCCCGATACTCGGCGTCCTGATTGCGTGGTCATCGCCGGCCAGGGCGAGCAGCCGGTCCACCTCATGTCCCCTGGCGGGACGCAGCCTGCTTTCCGTATACAGCGACCGCCAGCCGTCCCGGAATCCTACCCGCCGGGGTACCCGAGCCCACAGGGCCAGAAGCGCGCTGCGGAGCGACCGGTGCGGCACGTACGCGACTTCATAGTGCGCTTCGCGGAGCCGCCGCGCGAGTGCGGCGACGCCGCTCCACCCACGATCCGCCCCACGCTTGTCGTAGCGGATGACCTGCCGGACGGCGGGGTGCGTGTCCAAGAGGGGTGCGGCGGCGGGGGTCGTGACGACGTCTACCGGACCATGGCGGGCGGCCAGGACCCGAAGCAGGGGAGTCGTCAACACGACGTCTCCCAGAAACGCCGTCTGCACTACCAGGCTAGTCAACCTGCAGCACCGCCAGGAAGGCTTCTTGCGGGATCTCCACCGTGCCGACCTGCTTCATCCGCTTCTTTCCTTCTTTTTGTTTCTCCAGGAGCTTTCGCTTCCGTGTGACGTCGCCGCCGTAGCACTTGGCGGTCACGTTCTTCCGGAGCGGGCGGATGGATTCCCGGGCGATGACCTTGGTGCCAATCGCCGCCTGGATCACCACCTCGAAGAGCTGGCGCGGAATCAGCTCCTTCAGTTTCTCGGCGATCTTGCGTCCCCACTCGTACGCCTTGTCCTGGTGAATGATCACGGAGAAGGCATCGACCGGGTCGCCGTTCAAGAGCAGGTCGAGCTTCACCAGCTCGGACCGGCGGTAGGCGAGGAATTCGTAGTCGAGGGAGGCGTACCCGCGGGAAATCGTCTTCAGCTTGTCGTAGAAGTCGAGAATGATCTCCGCCAGGGGGAATTCCCAGCTGAACTCCACGCGCGTCGGGTCGACATAGTGCATGCCGAGGTACACGCCGCGACGTTCCTGACCGAGCTTCATCATCGCGCCGATGTAGTCGGCGGGCGCCAGCACACGCGCCTTGACGTACGGCTCCTCGATGCGCTCGACCGTGGACCCATGCGGCATGAGGGACGGGTTTTCGACCAACTCCTTCACGCCGTCGGTCTTGTAGACGTGGTACTCCACGTTGGGGACCGTCGAGATGAGGTCGAGATCGAATTCCCGCTCCAGGCGCTCGCGGACGATCTCCATATGAAGGAGGCCCAAAAATCCGCAGCGGAATCCGAACCCCAGGGCAACCGACGACTCGGGCTCATAATGCAGTGACGCGTCGTTCAGCTGCAGCTTCTCCAGTGCGTCCCGGAGCTCCTCGTACTGCTCGGCGTTGGTCGGGTAGAGTCCCGCGAAGACCATCGACTGAATGTCGCGGTAGCCGGGAAGCAGGGGCGCGTCCGGATGCTCGACGTCGAGGATGGTATCCCCCGGGCGCGTTTCCTTCACGCCCCGGACGTTCGCGACGACGTATCCGACTTCGCCGGCAGCCAGCTGGTCCACCGGCTTGTGGCCGAGCTGAAGATTGCCGACCTCGTCGACCTGGTAGTGATCGGCCGTGTGGGCCCCGAAGACGATGTGCATCCCGGCCTTGAGGACGCCGTCGACGACGCGGATGCTCGGGATCGCGCCGCGGAACCGGTCGTAATACGAATCGAAAATCAGGGCGCGCAGGGGCGCGGACGGGTCACCCTTGGGGGGTGGGATCCGTTTGACGACGGCTTCGAGGAGCTCGGGAACTCCGGTGCCTTCCTTCGCGGAGATCTTGAGGATCTCCTCGGGGCGGGACCCGATGAGGTCGTGCAGCTCCTGGGCACGGCGCTCCGGCTCGGCACCGGGGAGGTCGATCTTATTGAGGACCGGGATGATCTCGAGCCCGGCGTCGAGCGCGAGGAACAGGTTCGAGAGCGTCTGGGCCTGCACCCCCTGGGAGGCGTCGACCACGAGGATCGCGCCCTCACAGGCCGCCAGGGACCGGGACACCTCGTAGGTGAAGTCGACGTGTCCGGGGGTGTCGATGAGATTGAGCTCGTACGTCTCACCGTCCCGGGCATCATAGTTCATGCGGACGGCGTTGAGCTTGATGGTGATCCCGCGCTCCCGCTCCAGATCCATCGTATCCAGCACCTGCGCCCGCATCTGCCGCTTGTCCAGCGTGCCGGTGCGCTCGATCAGCCGGTCGGCCAGGGTGGACTTCCCGTGGTCGATGTGGGCGACGATGCAGAAGTTGCGGATGAGAGCCTGGCGCATTGGCGAGGAAATATAGACGTCAGACTTCAGTTGTCAGACGTCCGTATCTCCTTGGTCAATTCGGCTCCTGTGAGTATCGTTTCTGCTGATGTCTGACGTCTGATGCCTGACGTCTTCACAAGGAAACCACCCCTGCCTCCCATCACCGGCTGGTACGACCCCACTCAAAAGGGCGGAGCCCTGCGGCTCGCGGCCAACGGGTACCTCCCCGCAAACGGCGACCCGACCGTGCGCCTGCCGGGGCTCCGGCGGGGTGACCTGGTGGTGCTCGAGGGCGGCCGGGTGACGGCCGTGAACGGCGCCGCTCCCACCGCCCTGGCCGACCGCCCCGAATTCGCGAAACTCGGCGCCGTCCATCCGGAGCGCGCCCTCCGCCTCGAAACCGACAAGGCCTCGAGTCCCCGGACCGCCGCGATCCAGCGGGTGGTCGACCTCGTGTGCCCCCTGGGGTTCGGGCAGCGCGCGCTGATCGTCTCACCGCCGAAGGCGGGGAAGACCGTCACCTTGCAGGCGGTGGCCGAGGCGGTGGCGATCAACTATCCGGGCGCAACTCTGATGATCCTGCTGGTGGATGAACGCCCGGAAGAAGTGAGCGAGATGGTGGACTGGGGCCGGGGTGAAGTGATCGCCTCGAGCTTCGACCTGCCACATGAGCGTCACGTCGCCGTCGCCGACATGGTGTTCGAACATGCCCGCCGCCGGGTGGAGCTCGGCGGGGACGTGGTTATCGTGCTGGATTCCCTCACGCGGCTGGCCCGCTCGCACAACACGGCAGCCGGGCGCGGGAGTGGCCGGACCATGTCGGGGGGACTCGACGCCAACGCGCTCGCCAAGCCAAAGGCGCTATTCGGCGCGGCGCGAGCGGTGCCGCAGGGCGGATCCCTCACGGTGATCGCGACGGCGCTGGTCGAGACCGACAGCCGGATGGATGACGTGATCTTCGAGGAGTTCAAAGGCACCGGCAACGCTGAGTTTCGGCTCTCGCGGGACCTGGCCGACCGGCGGATCTATCCGGCCGTCGACATCGCGGCGTCGGGCACCCGGCGTGAGGAGCTGTTGGGAGACGCCGCCGTCGTCGAGGCGAAACAGAAACTCCGGCGGGGGCTCGTGGACCTCCCCCCGGAGCAGGGGATGCAGCAGCTGCTCTCATTAATGAAGCGAGCGCCGACGAACCCGGAGCTCCTCGCAGGCGTGCGCTAGCGCCCGGGCTTCCGGCGCCGCAGTTCGGGTTGACCCTTGGGCGGGGGCGGTGGCGGAGTCTGCCGCGGCGGAGGCGTCTTCACGACCGGCCGCGGAGGGGGCGGAGGGTCTCGCCGCGGCGGTGGCGGCTGATTCGGCTTCGCGGGCTTCGCCGGCGGCTTCTGGTTCGGGTCCCGCTTCCCCGTGTCCTGCTGTTGAAGCAGGAGACCCGCGTAGGTGTAGTACGCGGGGATGTCACACTTCGAAATGTCCAAGCACGGCATCGGCCGTGGGGCCGTGGCAGTCATGCCGGCTGCGATCAGGGCGTAGTGAATGAACATGGCTCCTCCCGAACCCCGTACACGCAGAGAACATGCCATGCGACAGATTCACGTCAGGTTCGCGGATCTTCAGATCGCATATGAATTTAGCGAATCTCCCCAACCCGAGTAGCAGTGTGGGTGTCTCCTGGCCCGGACGCTCGGGCGTCCGTTAGCTTCCGCCCCGAATGTCCACCGGATCCCGACTGGATCTGCTCGATCCCCGTGAGGTCGCCCAACTGGGAGGCCTCGAGATCGCGGCTGCCGGCGTGGTCGAGGGATTCCTGGCGGGCCTCCATCGTTCTCCGTTCCGCGGGTTCTCCGTGGAGTTCACGGAGCACCGAGCGTATCAACCGGGCGATGAGCTCCGCTATCTCGACTGGCGCATCCTGGGGCGCACGGACCGGCCCTACGTCAAGCAGTTCGAGGAAGAAACCAACCTTCGTGCGATGATGCTCGTGGATGTCAGCCGGTCCATGGCATGGACTGGATCGGCAGAGCGTCTGACCAAGCGTGCGTACGCGGACCGCCTCGCGGCCGCCCTGTCTCTCCTTCTTCTCCGCCAGCGCGACGCGACGGGCCTCATCACATTCGATGAAGCAATTCGGCAGGCCATCCCGCCGCGGGTGAAGAGCGGGCAGTGGCACCGGATCTTGCGCGGTCTGATCGAGACGCCGGATGGACGGGGGACGGCCGCCGAGGAAGCGCTGCGCCAGGTCACCGCCCGGCTGGTACGGCGCGGGATGGTCGTGTTGATCTCCGACCTGCTCTTCGATCGCGAGCTTGTATTGACGGCGCTGCGGTATCTGCGGCACCGCGGCCACCAGGTGACCGTGATGCATGTGATGGATCCGGCGGAGGTCGATCTCGCCGGTCCGCCCGAAGTCCGCTATCAGGATCTCGAGTCCGCGGGGTCGGTGGTGGTTCGCCCCCGGGAGCTCGCCCGCACGTACCGCGAGACCGTGCGTCGCGAAATCGCAGCCTGGCGCTCGGCCTGCCGCCGCCACGAGATCGCGTACCACCACGTCACGACCGATCAGCCGTTCGGCGTCGCGCTCCGCCGGCTCGCGTGATCTTCCTTCATCCCCTGGCCCTCTTCGGGCTCGCCGCGGCGGCGATCCCGGCGCTGCTCCATCTGCGGCAGCGTCGGACGCCGCCGGTGCTCGACTTCCCGGCCGTTCGCTATCTCGCGGACGCCGAGCGGAGAACGGCCAAACGGCTGCGGTTGCGTCACCTCCTGCTCCTGATTCTCCGGACGCTCCTCATCGCCGCGGTCGTGATGGCGGCCGCGCGTCCCCAGGTGCGGGGATGGGGGCGCGCGACGGGCCATGAGCCCACGGCGGCCGTCATCGTGCTCGACAACTCCCTCTCCTCCGGTGTGGTGATCGATGGGCGCCGGGTGCTCGACGGGCTCGTGGCGACAGCGCACGGGGTGACCGCGCGGGCGGGGTCCGGGGACCGGCTGTGGCTGTTGCTCGCGGACGGGGTCGTTCGCCGCGGAACACCCGCCGAGCTCGATGCGGCGATCGATGACGCCCGGCCCGAGGCAGGCCGCATGGATCTGTCGGACGCGGTGCGCCGGGCCGTGGCCGTTGCCGCCAGCGCGTCGCTCCCCGTCCACGAGGTCTACGTGATCTCCGACGGTCAGGCGAGCGCGCTGAGTGGCCCGCCGGTGCGTCCCGGATCCGTGCGCGTGATTGCGCTCGAACCGAGGACCGGACCGGTGCCCAACCGGGGAGTGGGCGAGCTGCGGCTCGTCGATGCGAGGCTGCTGGTGCCGGTGGTGGGCACACCCGGCGGAAAGTCCGGGACCCTTACCGTGACCTACCGCCACCGGGTGATTTCGCGCGGCCTCGCCGCGCCGGGAGACACGCTCGCGATCGCGCTCCCGGTGGCGCCGGTGGGCTGGTGGACCGGCGCGGTCGATCTGGAGGCCGACGAGCTGCGCGGCGACGATCGCCGGCTGTTCGTGCAACGAGTCCATCCGCCGGCGCGAGTGACCGCCGCGGCCTCCGCGGGCCCCTTCGTCAACGCCGCACTCGACGTGCTGCGTGAGGCGGAGCGGATCGCCGACGGGAATGACGTCACCATCGCGACGCTCCCCACCGGACGGTTTGCCGTCGTCCCGGCCACGGGAGATCCGGCGTCGGTCGGTGCCGTGAACCGCGCGCTCGGCCTTCGTGGCGGGCATTGGCGTTTCGGCGTGCCCGCCACCCCGGGTCGTGTGTCGGTGCGCGGAGCGGCGCTCAGCGGGCTCGAAGGTGTGCCGGTGGGCAGGCGGCTCGAGCTGACGGGCGGAGATCCCGCCGGCATCCTGGCGACGGTGAACGGCGCCCCCTGGCTGGTGCGGGACGGCTCGACCTTGCTCATCGGCAGCGCGCTGGACACGTCGTGGACCACGTTGCCGGCCACGCCGTCGTTCGTGCCCTTCGTCGACGCGCTCGTCAACGTCCTGGCCCAGGGCGAGGCCCCGGTGAGCGATACGGTCGGAGCGCCAGGCGTGCAGTTCCGGATCAATGGCCGCGACACCGTTGGGGCGCTCGTGGCGGGACCCGACGCGAGGGAATCGGACCTGACACCCGCTCCCGCCGCGCTCTTCAGCCGGGCGTTGGGCGCCGAAGCGTATGCGTCGTCTTCTTTCGCCGACGCGGCGTTCGCGGGAAGTGCCCGGGGAGACGCCGGCGGTCTGCTCCTGATTCTGGCGCTGGCGTTTCTTGCCGGGGAGTGGATCGTCGCGATGACCACTCGCTGATGCCGCTCGATTTCCTGCTGGACCGCATGGGGGAGCTGCCCGCGTTCGACGCGCTGGCGGCGAACCTGCCGCGCGCCGGTCAGCGGGTGGGCATCGGCGGGCTCCCCGGATCAGCGCCGGCGGTGCTGGTCGCCGCACTCGCGCGCCGGCTCCCGCAGCGTGTTCTCACCGTCGTGGCACCCACGCCTGCCGATGCCGAGCGCTGGCTCGCGGATCTCGAGGCGCTGGCGCCGGGGGCCGTTGCTCTCTATCCGCAACGGGAATCGCTGGGCGGCGAAGAACAGCATGTCGAAATCGCCGGCGAGCGCATCGAGACGCTGGCGGCACTCCTCGAGGGCCGCATCCGCATCCTGATCACGACGGCTCGCGCGACCGTCGAGCGGACCGGCGTGCCCGGAGCGCTCGCGGATGCCCGGCTGACGCTTTCCGAGGGGAGCGGCCCGACATTGGGCGACGTGGCTGAGCGCCTGACGGCGATGGGATACGCGAAGGTGCCGACCGTGACGGAGGTCGGCCAGTTCTCGGTGCGCGGTGGCATCCTCGACGTGTATGGCTTCGGCATGGCGGTGCCGGGGCGCGTCGAATGGTGGGGAGACGACGTCGCGACCTTGCGAGGGTTCGATCTCGACACCCAACGCTCGGGAGACCCGGTCCAGCGCGTGACGGTGCTCCCGCTGCGCGAGCATGGGCGGACGGACTCCAAAGCATCCGTTCGGTCGTCCCTCCTCGAGCTTCTGCCCGCGGACGCGCTTCTGGTGGTGGACCGTGAGTCACCGGTGCGGCAGGAGGTCGACCGGACCTGGACCGAGGCGGCGCACCACCTCGAGGTGTCGCGCCGCCTCGGCGAAGAACCCGAGCAGCGCGACGTGCTTTTTCTCGCGCCCGAGCGTTGGCAGGCGCTCCTCTCCGGGTTCGCGCGTCTCGCCCCTGAGGCCCCGGACGCGGGTGTACGCTTCCCGATCTCCTCTCCCGAGCTCGTCGACCGCGATCTCAAGTTCCTGCGGAGGCTGATCGCGGGGCCTGTCGCGACCGTCATTCTCTGCGACAACGAGGGCCAGCTCGAGCGGCTGGAGGAGCTCCTCGATTCCGGCAACGCCACCCTCGCCGTCGGCGCGTTGGACGGCGGGTTCGCGTTCCCCGCACTCCGGGTGCTTACGGATCACGAGATTTTCCGCCGCGCGCGCCGGCTGCGGCGGGCGCGGCGGTATCGCGCGGCTGCGAACGCGCTCGGACCGGGCGCGTTCACCGCGGGCGAGTACGTGGTGCACCTGGATCACGGCATCGGGATTTTCCGCGGCCTCGAGACCATTCAGGTGGGCGAGGCGACGCTCGACGTCGCTACCGTCGAATACGAGGGGGGCGACCGGCTGAACGTCCCGCTCTACCGCATCGACCTCCTCGAGCCCTACCGGACCAGCGGCGACCCGGACGCCCCGCCGCCGCGCCTCCATCGTCTCGGAGCCACCACGTGGCAGCGGCAACGCGACAAGACCCGGGCCGCCATTCTCGCGATGGCGAGCGAGCTGCTCGATCTCTACGCCCGGCGCCAGCTCGCCTCGGCGTACGCCTTTCCCCCGGACACGCCCTGGCAGCGCGAGCTGGAGTCCGCCTTCCTCTATGAGGATACGCCGGACCAGCGGAAAGCCACCGACGAAGTCAAACGCGATCTCGAGCGGGCCCGGCCCATGGACCGCCTGCTGGTCGGCGACGTGGGGTACGGAAAAACCGAAGTCGCATTGCGGGCGGCGTTCAAGGCGGTGCAGGCCGGCAAGCAGGTCGCCGTGCTGGTGCCCACGACCATTCTGGCGGAGCAGCACGGGCGCACGTTCCGGGAGCGGCTCGCCGACTATCCGGTGCGGATCGAGGTGTTATCGCGGTTCCGCAGTGCGCCGGAAACGGCCGCGGCCCTCGTGAAAACGGCGGCCGGGGAAGTCGACGTCGTCATCGGCACCCATAGGCTTTTGTCCAAGGACGTGCTGTTCCACGACCTGGGCCTCCTGGTCGTGGATGAAGAGCACCGCTTTGGGGTACGACACAAGGAGCGACTGAAGGCGTTGAAGCTCGCGGTGGACGTGCTGACGCTCACCGCCACGCCGATCCCCCGGACGTTGCATCTCTCGCTCGCGGGGCTGCGGGACCTCACGTTGCTCGAGACACCCCCCAAGGACCGGTCACCGGTGCTCACGTTTCTCGAGCCCTGGGATGACGCCCTGCTCGAGGATGCGATCGCGCGGGAGCTGGACCGCGGTGGGCAGGTGTACGTCGTCCACAACCGGGTGGAGACCATCGCCACGATCGGTGCCCGGATCGCGCGGCTCGCGCCACGGGCCAGGCTCGCGGTGGCGCACGGACAGATGCCCGAGCGCGAGCTCGAAGCGGCGATGGCGAAGTTCGTGACGGGAGCAGTGGATGTGCTGGTATCGACCATGATCGTGGAGTCCGGATTGGATGTCCCGAACGCCAACACGATGATCGTGGACCGCGCGGATCAGTTCGGTCTGGCGCAGCTCTACCAGCTGCGCGGGCGCGTGGGCCGCAGTCATCGCCGAGCGTACTGCTACCTCCTCGTGCCCGATCTCATGGACGCGCGCGCGGAGGAGCGGCTGCGCGTCCTCGAGCACCACACCGATCTGGGTTCGGGATACCGGATCGCGCTCCGCGACCTCGAGATTCGCGGTGCGGGCAACCTCCTCGGCAAGGATCAGTCGGGGCACGCGCACGCCGTGGGGTTCGACACCTATCTGCGGTGGCTGTCCGAGGCGGTGGCCGACCTGAAGGGGAGCGGGACCGGCACGGCGGCACCGTTCGCGCCTCCCGACGTGACGCTCGACCGCCCGGCGCATCTCTCCGACGCCTACGTGGCGGACGACGCGGTGAAGCTCGATGTGTACCGGCGGCTGGCGCGGGCCCAGCAACCGTGCGAGATTTCCGCCGTCCGCGACGAGTTGCGCGACCGGTTCGGCCCGGTGCCTGACGAAGCCGCCCGGTTGTTGCTGGTCGCGGAGCTCCGCGCGCTCGGTGCCCGGCTGGGGCTGGAAACGGTCCTGATTTCGGGTGACGAGGCGCGGCTTACGTTTCGGCGGGATGCCCATCCGCGTCTGGCGGGAATCAATACCGCCCTCGACGCGGTGCAGTTCGAAGCCGCCGTGCGGCGGGCGCAGCCCCTGTCGCTGCGGTTGCGGCGCCTCGGAGGCGAAGCACTCGGCCCCGGGCTGGTCCGGGCCCTCACCGCGGTTCTCCAAGATTCTCATCCCTAGGAGACAGGAATGCGTCGGTTTGGTGCGGTACTCTTGGTCCTTCCCCTCATCGCCTGCGGCGCGTTGCGCGACGCATTTTCCGCGCATGCCAGCGACGCCGCGACCGCGGCGGGCCAGTCCCTGACGGCCGAGCAGCTGGCCGGCTGGGCCAGCCAGGTGAAGGGCATGCCGCTTCAGACCGACAACCTGCAGCGGCTGGCGCGGATCTGGGTCGACTACACGCTGTTCGGGAACTCGCTGGCGGGCAACCGCTCCATCGAAGACTCCTCCCTCATCATCGACGCGATGTGGCCGCTGGTCTCGCAGGCCAAGTGGAACCACTTCCGCGAGCGTCTGGTCGCCGGGCGCACCAACCTGAAGGGCGCGCAGATCGACTCCGCGTACAACGCCGGCGTGATCCGGGCCTTCCAGCAGATCCAGGTGCAGGTGCCCGCGAGTGCGAGTCCGGACGTGATGGCGCAGGGCAAGCGGAAGCTCGACGGCGTGTGGGCGCAGCTGCAGTCGTCACGCGGCTCGAACTTCAGCGCGCTCGCGCGCAGATACTCCGAAGACAACCAGAGCAAGAATGCCGGCGGGTTCCTCGGGGTGTTCGCCAAGGGAACCCTGCCGCCTCCGTTCGAAGTGCCCGCGTGGAAGCTCGCGCCGGGCGAGATGAGCGGTGTGGTGCAGACGCCTTACGGTTTCCACATCATCCGCCGGCCGCCCCTGTCCGAGATCCGGGACTCGTTCGCCGTGAGCGTGCAGCAGGGGATCGATCAGAACTTCGACTCGCTGTACAACGCGCGTCTCCGCTCGCAGCGGCACCTCACCGTCATCAAGGGCTCGCTGGCTGCCGCCCGCGCCGCGCTGCAGGACGCGGATGCCGCGGAAGAGAACACCACCAAGCTGGTGACCTACGACGGTGGCTCGTTCCGCATCAAGGATCTGGTCCGGTGGCTCCACGCGGTGGATCCCCAGCTGGCCTCACAGGTCCCCGGAGCCACCGACACACAGCTCACGACCGTGCTGGAGACGCTCTGCACCCGCGAAATGCTGCTGCTGCAGGCGGACTCCGCGCATGTGACCATCACGGCGGACGACTGGCAGACGATCAAGGCGGACTACGACACGACGATCGTTCACCTGGAAGACGCGCTGCAGGTCACTCCGCAGATGCTGCATGATTCGAGCAGCTCCGCCGATGGCCGGACGGCGATGGCGGCGACGCACGTCAATCAGTACCTGGCCGACGTGGTGAGCCGCCGGCGCGGCTTCCTCGGCGTCCCGCCGTTCCTGGCGACCGTGCTGCGTGGCACCGCACCGTGGACGCTGAATTCCGCCGGGATTCAGCGCGCCACCGAGCAGGCCCAGGCCGAGCGCGTGGCGAATGGCGGGAGCTCGTCGGGTCCCGGCACGGGGGGCCAGCAGATGATGCGGCCCGCTCCCGGACCGGCGCCCGTCCCCGGATCGACGCCGGCCAAGCCGCCGGCGCCGGGGGCGCATTAGTTGATTCGCCGCGTCCCGCGTTCCCTGACCGTCGCCTTCGCACTCTTCGCAGGCATACCGGGCGCGTTGGCGGCGCAGGTGCCTCTCGACCGTGTCATTGCGGTGGTGGGTGACCATCCCATCCTCGCGTCCGAGGTGGAAGAGCGCGTCCTCGTCACCGCCCAGCAGAGCCAGCTGCCCACCGACTCGGCGGGTAAGGCCGTCCTCCGCAAGCGCATTCTGCAGCAGATGATCAACGAAGAGCTCGAGGTTCAGCAGGCGCTGCGGGACACGAGTATCAAGGTCACGGATCAGGAAGTGCAGGATCAAGTCGAGGCGCAGGTGAAGGGTGTGCGATCTCAAATCCCCGACCCCAATGAGTTCCTCCGCCAGCTTCATGTCGCCGGCTTCGGAACCGTGGAAGAGTGGAGACGGAAGCTCGCGGAGGACCAGCGACGGCAGATTCTGGTGTCGCGCCTCCTCGAGAATCTCCGCCAGAACGACAAGCTGCGTCCCATTCCGCCCAATGACGCCCAGATGCACGCCTTCTGGGACCAGCACAAGGGCGAAGTCGGCAAACGGCCGGCGAATATTTCGTACCGGCAGATCGTGATTCTCCCGGAACCCGACTCCGCGTCGCGGGCGTCCGCCCTGCACCTCGCAGACTCTCTCTACCAGGTGCTCCGCACGGGTGCTGATTTCGCAGGGTTGGCGCGGAAATTCTCGGCGGATTCGTCGAGTGCGGTGCAGGGAGGCGAGCTGGGATGGTTCCGGCGCGGGGTCATGGTGAAGCCCTTCGAGGACGCGGCGTTCAGACTGAAGCCGGGCGACATCTCGCAGCCCGTGGAGACGAAGTTCGGATTCCACATCATTCAGGTGGAGCGGGTGCAGCCCGCCGAAGTACTGGCCCGCCACATCCTGATCGTTCCCGTCATCACGCCGGCGCAGATCCAGAAGGCACGCCATCTCGCCGACTCGGTCTACACCGCGTGGAAGAACGGGGCCTCATTCGACACGCTGGCGGCCAAGTACTCCGATCCGGACGAGCAGAAGCTCGTCGAGAACGAGCCCCTCTCCGGTCAGGGGACGCCCATCTCCCCCGAGTACCTCACCGCGGTGACGCAGGATACGACCATGGGGATCAAGCCGGTCATCGTGGTCGGTCCCAACACCCCGCGCCCGAAGTTCGCGATCATCGATGTCACCGGACGGCAAGCCGAGGGTGACGTCACCTTCGATGACGTGAAGGAAACGATCAAGAGTCGGGTGGCGTCCGATCTCGCCGAAGCGCACTACATCGATCAGCTGCGTCACGCCACGTACGTCGACGTCCGCAACTAGCTCTTCCCGTCCCCGCCTGGCCCTCACGCTCGGCGACCCGAGAGGCATCGGGCCCGAGGTCGTCGCGCAGGCGCTGGCCGTCGGTCCTCCCGCTGCCGACATCGTGCTCGTCGGTCCCGACGACCTCCTCGCCAAGATTCCCGCACGCTCGCGTCTGGGCGTCGGGGAGTGGGGATTCGGCCGGGGACATTCCGGAGATCCGGAGCAGGAGCTGGCCGCCGGGCGGCTCGCCGCGAGGTCCATCGAGCGGGCCGTCTGGCTCGCCCGCGCCGGCGAAGTGGACGCGGTCGTCACAGCTCCCGTGCACAAAGGCGCCCTTCACCGGGCCGGCTACCGCTATCCTGGGGTGACGGAGTTCCTGGGTGCGCTCACCGGCGGGACCGAAACGGTGATGATGCTCGTGACCGGAGCCCTGCGTGTCGCGCTCGTGACGACGCACCTGCCCCTGCGGGAAGCCCTGGGGCAGATCACCACCGACCGCGTGGTCCGCGTCGGGGAGACGGTGCTCGCGGCGCTCAAGGACCGCTTCGAGATCCCATCGCCGAAGCTGGCACTGTGCGCCCTCAATCCGCACGCCGGCGAGGGTGGACTGTTCGGGGACGAAGATCAGCGGATTTTGGCGCCCGCGGCCCAGCGCCTCGGCGCGCGCGGACCCTTTCCGGCGGACACGGTGTTCGTGCGGGGACTGAAGGGTGAGTTCGACGCGGTGCTGGCACCCTATCACGACGTCGGCATGACCGCGGTGAAGGTGGCCGGGTTCGGCCGCGGGGTGAACGTGACGCTCGGACTGCCGTTCGTCCGCACGTCACCGGATCACGGCACGGCCTTCGACATCGCCGGCACCGGGAAGGCGGATTCAGGATCGATGCGCGCGGCGATCGAGCTCGCGGCGCAGATGGCGCGACGGCGTTAGGCGGCGGGCTTCAAACGGGCGGCGGCCCGGGCTGCACCCGCAGCTGACCCACGCGCCGGCCTTCCATCGAGACGATTTCGAACGTCACGCCGGGGAGCCGGATCTGGTCCCCCACCTTGGGGAGGCGCCCCAGAGCGCCGAAGACCAGCCCGCCGATGGTCGTGTAATCCCCGGGATCGAGACTGAGGCCGTAGCGCTCGTTCACGTCGCCGACGGGCGTCGACCCGGCAATCACCGATCCTGCCCCCGCCGGCGTCGGCTCGGAGCGGTCGTATTCGTCGTAGATCTGCCCGACGATTTCTTCCAGCAGGTCTTCCATGGTCACCAGGCCCGCCGTCCCGCCGAATTCATCGAGCACCACGGCCAGATGCACCTTCTTGCGCTTCATGTCCGCGAGGACGTCCTCCACTTCGCGGGTGCCGGGGACGAAAAACGCGGGCCGCGCCACGGACGAGACCGGCTGCGATCCTCCCGAGCGGAGGGCGCGGAGAATGTCCTTGGCGTGCACCATGCCGACGACGTCGTCGAGCGACTCGCCGGTGACCGGATACCGGGACCGGCCCGCCTTCGCGACGGTGTCGGCCGCCGACTCCACAGTCTGGTCCGCTTCAAGCGCGACCATGTCGGTGCGTGGGGTCATCACTTCGCGCGCGTTTTTCTCGCTGAACTCGAACACGCCCTCGATGAGCCTGGCATCTTCGCGGTCGATGCTGCCCGCGCGTCCGCTCTGCTCCACGAGCATGAGGATCTCCTCCGGCGAGTGGACGCGTTGGTGCTCCGAGAGTCTCCCGGCGCCCAGCACGCGGAGGATGCCGTTCGCGGAGGAGCGGAGGAGCCAGATGAAGGGATTGGTGGCGGTCGTGAACACCATCAGGGGCCCGGTGAGCCACCGGCTCATCTGTTCAGGATGAATCAGGGCCAGGCCCTTCGGGGCCAGCTCGCCGAGCACAATGTGCAGGAACGTGATGAGCACGAACGCGACCCCCACGGCCACGGAATGGGTCGCGATGACGTTGAACGGCTCGCGCAACGTTCCAAAGAGCGTCGCTAGCACGTCGGCAATCGCGGGCTCGCCGATCCACCCGAGGCCGAGGCTGGCGAGGGTAATGCCGAGTTGAGTGCCCGAAATGGTACGGTCGATCGTCTGCAGCGCGTGCTTGACGGTCCGCGCGCGGGCGTCCCCGTCCGCGATCATCGCGTCGATGCGGGTCCGTCGCGAAGCGACCAGCGCGAATTCGGCAGCGACGAAGAACGCGTTCGCGAGGACGAGCGCCAGAACGGCAGCCAGGCGGAGAGCGAGCGACTCAGGCATACAGGGCGCCAAAGCTATATGTTTTCGAACATGGCCGCGCCTACCAGCCTTCCCATCGATGTCACCTGCGTACATCACGCACCGGGCCGCCACGAGAGCGCGCGCCGGATGGGGTGGGTGCTGGGGATCACCGCGGCGGTCATGGTCGCCGAGGCGGTGGGAGGATGGGCGTCGCATTCGCTGGCGCTGCTCGCGGACGCGGGCCACATGTTGGCCGACGTGGCGTCGCTCGGGCTGGCGGTGGTCGTGGCCCGGCTCGCGCAGCGGCCCGCGACGGCGGAGCGCACCTACGGTCTCCTGCGCCTCGAGGTCTTCGCCGCCTTCACCAATGGGGCGGTGCTGCTCGTCATCGCGGTGGGCATCGGCATCGAAGCCTTCCGCCGGTTTTCCGCCCCGCCGGGCATCCACGCGGGGATCCTGCTCGTCATCGCCGGGATCGGACTCGCGGCCAATCTCGTGAGCGCCAAGATCCTGCATCACGGCCATGACCACTCGCTGAACCAGCGCGGCGCCTACCTCCACGTCCTGTCCGACATTCTGGGATCGGTGGGAGCCATCGTCGCCGGCATCGTCGTGCTGGCCACGGGCTGGACCATCGCCGATCCGATCATCTCGGTCGGCATCGGCCTTCTGATCGTGAACGGGTCGTGGCGGCTGGTCCGGGAAAGCGTCGACGTGTTGCTCGAGGCCACACCGGCGCACATCTCGCTGTCGCATGTCCACGACCAGATCTCGACCGTCCCGGGTGTGACGTCGGTCCACGACCTGCACGTCTGGACGGTCACGAGTGGTGTGGTGGCGATGAGTGGGCACCTGGTGGTACGGAATCCGGGGGACAACCAGCGGATTCTGGAGGCCGTGCAGGAGCGGATGGAGAAGCTCAAGATCCGGCACGTGACAGTGCAGATGGAAAAAGATCCCACCTGCGAGTAGCGGGGAGAAGGGAATGAGGGAAGTGGGAAGAGTGAGTGACCTCTCCCGCTTCCCTCTTCCCTGTCCTGTTCTACCTACAACTCGCACTCCCGAACGCATCGAGGCGTCCGGCACCGAAGATCGCCGACGGCCCCACGCTGTCTGCTCCCCGGTCGAGACAGTTGGTCGCATTCTTGAGTCCCATCTCCGCGGCGACGCCCGCCACGTGGGGTGACGCGAAGCTGGTACCGGCGCCGAGCAGGAAGCTCACGGTGGAGCACTTGAAGGGAAGCGAGATCTGGGTGTGACTGCACGCGCCCAGGATCAGGTCGAACGCGTTTCCGCCCGGCAGGAGATCTCCACCAGGCGCCACGAGGGTCACGCCGGTTTTCCCGCCGAAGTTCGAATAGCTCGCCAGCGCGTCGAAGTTCGCCTGGTTGAACGGCGCCGTCGCGCCCACGCTCACGACGTTCTGCAGTTGTGCGGGCACGGACGAGAAGTTCTTCGGAATCGCGTCGAGATTCAGCGCTTCGTTCCCCGCCGCCGCCACCACGACCACGCCGCGCGAATGCGCGAAGTCGATGGCCTTCTGCATGTCACGCAGCAGGTTCGGGACGCCCGGCCGGTTGTCATCGAGGATGGCGCCCAGGCTCATGTTGATGACATCCGCGCCCTCGTTCGCGGCGAACAGGATGCCGGCGATCACGTCGGCGAAGGACCCCGACCCTGAGGCGCCGAGCACCTTGATGGCGCAGAGGGTTGCGTTCGGCGCGACGGACGCGACGCCCAGGCCGTTGCTGGTGATGATGCTCGAGACGAACGTCCCGTGCGTATTGAAGTCCTGGATCGTTGGTTCCGCCGCCACAAATGAAATACTCTTCGTCAGATCGACACGGCCCGAGAGATCGACGTGCTGCGGGTCGACGCCCGTATCGAGGACGCAGACGAGGCGCCCTTTCCCGCCCTGGCTCGCCGCCCACCCGCCCGGCGCGTTGATGACTTGCATGTTCCACTGGAACGGGAAGAATGCCGCGCCGCTCTGGTTCGTGCCGGCGCTGGCGGTCACGTTCTGGTCGGCGAACATCTGGAACGCCATCTCAGGCGCAGGAATCCATTGGACGGTAAGGTCCGGATCGACGCTGGCGACGTCGGGTCGCGCGGCCAGCGCACTGGCCGCGGCGGCGGTCAGCCCCTGGATCGTGACGACCCCGATCTCGGAATGCCGGCGCTCGATCGTGCCGCCCAGGGCGGCGACGGACTGATCGAACGCGGGGGTCTCGTTGCCATTCAGGGAAACGACCTGGCGGCCGGGTGCGGAGGCCAGGTCGGCGCGGAGAGGGGCCCGGGACTCCACCCGTGCGTGGGTGGTGGGGGCGAGGGGTTGCCGCTCCACGCAAGACGCGGCGGCCAGCAGTCCGGTGAGGGGGATCAGGACCTTCGTGGACCAGGCGAGGGGGCGCATCGGTGCCTCAACAAGTGAAGGGATTTGCGAACTTGCCGAGGGTACGGCGGGTCCGGTAGGCAGTTCCTGTGGGGACTCTGTGAGGAGGGCGCTTGTTTTTCTGAGGGGCTCCCCACTATACTGCCCCCCTCGAAACCTGGCCCCGTATTCAGGACGCAATTCCTTGGCAATCCGCAACATCGCAATCATCGCCCACGTCGACCACGGCAAGACCACCCTGGTAGACCAGATGCTCCGGCAGGCTGGCGTGTTCCGCGCCAACCAGCAGGTCGCCGAGCGTGTGATGGACTCGAATCCCCTGGAGCGGGAGCGGGGCATCACGATCCTGGCCAAGAATACCTCGGTGCGGTGGGGCGACACCAAGATCAACGTCGTCGACACGCCGGGACACGCCGATTTCGGTGGCGAGGTGGAGCGCATCCTCCGGATGGTGGACGGCTTCCTGCTCCTCGTCGACGCCGCCGAAGGCCCGATGCCGCAGACGCGGTTCGTGGCGGGGAAGGCGCTGGCGCTCGGACTGCGGCCCATCGTACTGGTCAACAAGATCGACCGGCAGGACGCCGAGCCGATGCGCGTGCACGATGAGGTGCTCGAGCTGTTCCTCGACCTCGAGGCGAATCAGGACCAGTTCAACTGTCCCTTCCTCTATACCTCGAGCCGGGCGGGGACGGCGACGCGCGAGCTGAAGGAGCCGGGCACGACGCTCGAGCCCCTGTTCCAGACGATCCTGGACACCATTCCGGCGCCGAAGGCGGACCCGGCCGGTCCGTTCCAGATGCTGATCTCGACGCTCGACTATTCGTCCTACCTGGGGCGGATCGGTATCGGGCGCATCGAGCGCGGGAAGGTCCACGTCGGTGACACCGTCGCCGTACTTCCTCTGGGTGATCCGGGTCCCGTTTCGGATGGCCCGTACGAGCAGGCGAAGGTCGTGAAGCTGTTCGCGTTCGAAGGCCTGGAACGGAAGGAAGTGGACGAAGCGGCGGCGGGGGAGATCGTGGCCATGTCCGGGTTGTCCGGCGTCGAGATCGGGAAGACCGTCACGGCCCCCGACCATCTCGAGCGCCTGGAGGGGATCGCCGTCGAAGAGCCGACGATCTCGGTGGACGTCCTGGTCAACAATTCGCCGTTCGCGGGCCGCGAAGGGAAGTTCGTCACGGCCCGGCAAGTCCGGGAACGCCTGTACAAGGAGCTGGAGCGGAACGTCGCGCTCCGGGTCGAAGACACCGACAACACGTACACCTTCACCGTGTCAGGACGGGGCGAGCTGCACCTGGGCATCCTGATGGAGACGATGCGGCGCGAGGGGTACGAGTTTCAGGTGTCGCGTCCGCGGATCATCCCCCGGGAGGGGCCGAACGGCGAGCAGCTCGAGCCCTATGAAGAGCTGATGGTGGACTGCCCTGAGGGGTATCTGGGCGTCATCATGGAGAAGCTGGGACCGCGGCGGGCCACCCTCATGGACATGAAGAACCCGGGGGTGGGGACCGTGCGGATGCGCTTCAAGATCCCCGCCCGGGGCCTCTTGGGGTACCGGTCGGAGTTCTTGACGGATACCCGGGGAACGGGAATCATCCATCATCGCTTTCTGGAGTACGACACCTGGGCGGGGCCCCTGTCGGGCCGCAGCCGGGGGGTCATGGTGGCGGACCGGGAGGGGGTGGCGGTCGGGTACGCCCTCTTCAATCTTCAGGAGCGCGGCACCATGTTCGTGAAACCCGGTGACCCCGTGTACGAAGGGATGATCGTGGCGGAGAACGCGCGTCCGGGCGACATGGACGTGAATGCCACGAAGGAAAAGAAACTGACGAACATGCGCACGACCGCGGCCGACGAGATGATCATCCTCGAGCCGCCGCGGCAGATCACTCTGGAGCTGGCGCTGGAGTACATTGAGGACGACGAGCTGATCGAAGTGACGCCGTCGTCCATCCGTCTGCGCAAGCGGGCACTCGGCGCCAACGAACGGAAGAAGCTGGCTCGGGCCGACAAGCGGGCCGAAGAGTCCTAACACTCGTTCAACGTCCAACAACCAACACTCAGCCGGGGGTGGAAATGCTGTCCGTGGCAACGTCGGTGGATGTGTCGCTCAAGCGTCGCAGCGACGACATCGACGACGATTTCGAGGACTTCGAAGAAGATAAGGATCTCGACGAAGACTTCGACGACGAGCTGGACGAAGAAGATGGTGATGACGAGGATGGGGACGACCTGGACGACTACGACGATCTGGACGACGAATTCGACGACGATGAAGACGACGAATTCCGTCCGAAGAAGGGAGCTCGGCGGGATTGGGAGTAGGACCTGACCGGCTGGTACCAGTGGGGCCTCGCGGGGGAGCTGTCACCCGCGGGGCCCTCGTGCGTTTGGGGATGGTGTTGCTGTGGGCGGCGCCGCTGGCCGGCCAGACGGTGACGCCGGTGGCGGGTCTGGTCATCACCCATTCGGTTCGACTGACCCCCGGCACCTGGCACGTGAAGGCACCGGCGCCCCTGACGCAGGCCGCCATCGTCATCCGCGGAGACGACATCAACGTCGATGCCCGCGGCGTCACACTGGTCGGCGCATCGGACAGCACACTTCCCGACCGGTACCAGGGAGTCGCCGTGCGCGTCGCGGGGGGGCGCGGCGTTCGCATCGTCGGCTTGGGCGTCCACGGGTACCGGGTCGGCGTGATGGCGACGCACACGCAGGGGCTGTTTCTCGACAGCCTCGACGTATCCCGGACGTGGAAGCCCCGGCTCTTCTCGACCGTCGACCACGAAAGCCTGGTCGACTGGCTCTCTTTCCATCACAACGAGCACAACGAGTGGCTCCGGTACGGGTCCGGGATTTACCTCGAGAGCGTGGATTCGGGTGACATCGCCAACGTGACGGGTGAAGGTGGAATGAACGGCCTGATGGCGGTCCGGTCGGAGCGCCTCCGGATCTGGGACAACGACTTCTCGTTCAATTCCGGTCTCGGGATCGGGCTCTACCGGTCGAGCGATAACAACATCCAGCACAACCGGCTGGACTACGACATCCGCGGGTACTCCGACAAGCACTATCACCGTGGGCAGGATTCCGCGGGGCTGCTCCTGTTCGAGCAGAGCTCCCGGAACGTCATCGCCTATAACTCCGTGACGCACGGCGGAGACGGGCTCTTTCTCTGGGCCGGCCAGAGCACGATGGACTCCGGGACGGGCGGCTGCAACGACAACCTGATCTATGGGAATGACTTCAGCTATGCCGCGGCGAACGGCATCGAAGTCACCTTCAGCCGGAACACCATCGTGCACAATTCGATGGTCGGAAACGACTATGGGATCTGGGGCGGGTACAGCTACGACACGCGGATCCTCGGCAACGCATTCGCGGGGAACCGCACCGGAATCGCCATCGAGCACGGACAGCACAATCGCGTCGCGGGGAACGATTTCCGGGGAGACACGACGGCCGTGTGGCTGTGGGCCGACTCGGTGGTGCCCTCGGATTGGGGGTACCCCAAACATCGAGACATCCGGAGCGCCGGTGCCGTCCTCGATTCCAACGTCGTACTGCCGGTGCGGGTTGCGTTCCGGATCCGTTCCAGCGACTCCGTGCAGATCATCGGGAACGCCTGGGATTCGGATTCCGCGCTGGTGCTGAAGGACACCGCCCATTTCCGGATCGATGACAATCGTTCTTCGTCCCGCCAACCGGACGACACCCTTCCCCCTGGATTCAAGCGGTGGGGGCCTCCACCACTCGACGACACCGTCATCCCCCGGACTCCTTCTTCACAGCGCGACCGCTCGGCGATCGTGGTGGATGAGTGGGGTCCGCACCTGGCCGACTCCGTCCCGGCGACCGACTCGTCTCCAGCATTCGCGCCAGCGATCACCTGGGCCGCGAAGTTCTTCGTCTGGACTGACGCGTCCGACCCACGCTCCAAGCCGGCAGCCTTCAAGGCTCTCATGGCTCGGGCGCCCTTGCTTACCAGACAGGAATCCAAGCTCGACTACGAGTGGTATGCCCCGGCGATCGAGAGTCTTCCGCAAGAACGATGGGCATTGGACGCGAAAGGCTCGGTCGACCTCGACCACGGGGCGTACTCGATCCGCACCATTTCGGATGACGCCATTCGGGTCTGGGTCGACGGCAAGCTCGTCATCGACGACTGGAAGCCCCACGAATCAGTGGTGGACCACGCCGTGATCCACGGCGGCCGTCACAAGCTCGAAGTCCAGTATTACCAGGTAGATGGGTGGACGGAGCTTCGGCTGGATATCGTCCGAGGGATTGAGACTTCGTCTGGATCTCCCGGGCCCCACTGACCCTCCCGACCCCGGGGCCATGCCCCGGGGCTACAACCCTCCCAACCCCCTCGCTATCCAATCTCCGAATCCTCCCTTTTGGAGCTCGTTATGAGGTCCCTGGTCCTGGCCGCCCTACTGGTGGCTCCCGCGCTCTCGGCCGTCGCGGCCCAGCGCACTGTTCCCTCCACCGGCCAATGGCTGATCGATCCCGGCGAGCATGCCGGTGTGGTCCGGCTGACCATCCGCTACGGCGAGCGCCGCTACGAAAACAGCTGGAACAGCCAGGATGACCTTCCCCTGAGCGAGCTCGTGGGCCTCTCCGCCGCCGACATGGGCGGCTCGGGCGCCACGGTGCATTTCAAGATCGTCCGGTCCGCCGGGACGCTCGATTGCGAAGGCTGGTTCGACGGCGGGCGGGGGTCCGGGCACTTCACCTATCTCGCCAATCCGGATTTCGTGGCCGAGCTGGCGAAGCGGGGAGTCAATGCGCCGACCGCGTGGGAGCAATTCTCGATGACCATGTCGGGCGTCGGGCTCGATCTCGTGGACGAGCTGAAGAAGCAGGGATATGACCGGCCCTCGTCCGGTGATCTCGCCCGGATGGGCACCCATGGCGTCAACCTCGAGTACGTGCGGGAAATCGGAGCGCGGGGATACCATCTCGGCGACCCCGAGGGCCTGGTGAAGATGCGGGATCATGGCGTCGACCCGGAGTTCATCGAATCGCTCGACAGTGCCGGCTACACCAGGCTGGCCGCCGAGGACCTGGTGCGGCTCCGCGATCATGGGGTGGACGGAGACTACATCACGGAGATGAAGGAAGCGGGGTACACGCCGTCGAACCCTGAAGAGCTGGTCGATTCCCGGGATCATGGCGTGGATGCGTCGTACGTCCGGTCCATGAAGGAGGCGGGCTATGACAGCCTCTCACTCAGCCAGCTGCGGCGGGCGAGGGACCATGGCGTTACCAAGGCCTTTATCCGCCGCGTCGCCGACCGAGGCTACGGGAAGCCGTCGCTCGATGAGGTGATCCGGTTGCGGGATCGCGGGCTCGACTAGCCCCAGTCTTTCGAGTCCGGGGCGACCCGGCGCATCGTCTTCAAGAAAGCCAATGCGGAGTGTGGAGTGCGGAGTGCGGAGTGACCTACTTCGCACTCCGCATTCCGCATTCCGCACTCGAGCACAGCGATCTCCTCGGCGAGGATGTTGAGCGTACCGTCGTCTTTCGCGAGCTCCCCCCGGATCCAGAGCATCGGTTCTCCCCTGACGACGGCTCTGTATTTCTCGAACACATCCGGCCGCACGATCACGTTCACCATCCCGGTCTCGTCCTCGAGTAGAATGAAGACGAAGCCTTTGGCGGTGCCGGGGCGTTGACGGGCCACGACGAGCCCGGCGACCTCGACGGTTTCTAGGGTCTCATGCTTCACCAGCTGGTCCCCCGGAATGATTGACGTAGGCAGACTCTGTCGCAGCAATCCCATCGGATGACCACTCGGCGCAAAGCCCAGGGTCCCGTACTCCGCGAGCATCCGCTCGACCTCGACCATCCCACCGAACCGGAGCCCCTCATGCGGGTGGGAGAGCGCCAGCTCGAGCTGGCGGCGGGGGGCCCGGCCCTGACGCGCGGTCTCCGGGGGGAGCCAGAGCCCGGTTTGCCAGAGTAATTCGCGGCGGGTGAGCCCGGACGAGTCGAACCCGCCGACCCAAACCAAATTTTCGACCGCGGTGCGTTTGAGCCCGGTAGGCGAGCGCCTGACGAAGTCCGCCAGACTGCGATAGGGTCCGCAGCGCTCCCGCTCTTCGACCACTCCGAGCGCCGTTTCCTCGCTCCAGGCCCGGACAAATCCCAGTCCCACCCGGACGGCGTTCTCCCCCTCGGGCCGGCACCAGACATCACTCCGGTTCACGTCGGGGAGCTGGATCGTGATGCCGTGATGGCGGGCGTCATGGGTGAGGGCATCGAGCGAGTAGAACCCCATCGGCTGGTTGTTGAAGATGGCCGTGTAGTACTCGGTGGCGTGGTAGTGCCGGAGCCACGCGGACTGATAGGCGAGGAGACCGAAGGCCGCCGCGTGCGACTTGGGAAACCCGAACTCGCTGAAGGCGATCACCTGCGTGAAGACCCTGTCGGCAACTTCGGGTGGAACTCCCCGTGACGCGGCTCCGGCCCGGAAGTCGTCGCCAAATCCCATCAGCAAGTCCCGGCTGCGCTTCCTGCTCATGGCCCTTCGCAATGCTTCCGCCTGTCCGGCGGTGAACCCCGCCAGCGCCTGACAGACTTGCAGCACCTGATCCTGGTAGAGAATCACGCCCAGCGTTTCGGTGAGCGCTTCCTTCAGCAGGGGATGGTCGAGCGGAGGCTCGTACGTTCGTCCCGCCTGCATGGCTTTCCTGCGAGCTTCCCGTCGCCGCACATACGGGTTCACGGCTCCACCCACCACCGGGCCCGGCCTCACCAGCGCGACCTCGACGGCCAGATCTTCGAGTGACCGGGGGCGGGTGCGCCGGATCATCTGGATCTGCGCCCGGCTCTCGATCTGGAACATCCCCACCGTGTCTCCGGCGCAGATCTGGTCGTAGACCTTCTGGTCGTTGAAGTCGATCCGCGAAAGATCGGGTGGAGCGCCGCGGCGCTCCGCGATCAGCTCGACGCACTCTTCCACCAGGGAGAGCATGCCGAGCGCCAGGAAGTCGATCTTGATGAATCGGGCGTCATCGCAGGAGTCCTTGTCCCACTGACAGATCACACGGTCGGGCATGGCGGAAAGCTCGAGCGGCACGATCTCGACCAGAGGTCTCGAGGAGATGACCATCCCGCCCACGTGCTGCGAGATGTGCCTCGGCAATCCCCGGATTTCCTCGGAGAGCTCGCACAGCTCCTTCCAGAGAGGCGCGCTCGAGCGGCCCGCAAAACCGGGCAGCTGCTCCAGCTCCTCGGACAACCCACCCAGGTGCCGGTCGGCGAGCTTTGCCACCAGCTCGATTTCTCCCGGCGGGAGATCGAGGGCCATGCCGATCTCGCGGACCGCGGACCGCGTCCGGTACGTGGGATACGAGCAGACGAGTCCGACATGCTCGGCGCCATACCGGGCGTAGACGCGCCGAAAAAGCTCTTCGCGAATTTCTCTGGGGAAGTCGAGATCGATGTCGGGAACGGAGGCCAGGGTTTCGTTCAGGAATCGACCCAGAAAGAGGTTGTTCGCGATCGGGTCAACGTGGGAGAGGCCGAGGAAGTAGCAGACGATCGATGACACGGAGGAGCCGCGGCCCCGGCCCGGGAGCAGGCCCGAGGTGGCCCGGCGCGTGCCGTTGCGGACATCGGCGCCGACTTCCCGGGCCAGATCGAAGAGATCGTGATAGACCAGAAAAAACCCGCTGAGCTTGTGATGCTCGATGAGCCGCAGCTCTTCCACGAGACGCTTCTCGGCATCTGGGCGCCAGGTCGAGCCGGGCGGATACCGCTCCTCGAGACGGGCCCGGCAGAACTCGGCTAAGCCTTGCGGCGCGGGGGTTTTATCGGCTCCGCGGAAATTGGGGAAGGTGTACCCGAGGTCGCGGGTCAAGTCGAAGGCAGCGCAGCGCTCTGCGATGATCCGGGTGTTGTCGATCGCCCTCGGAAGATCGGGAAAGAGAGCGGCGACTTCCGCGGGGGGTCGCAGATGGAAGTCGTTATTCGGCCGGCGGGCGACATGGGCGCCATCCAGGCTCGTGCGGTTCTTGATCGCCACGAGACAATCGTGGAGCCGGTAGCGCGAAACGTTGTGGTAGTGCACGTCGCGCGTCGCCACTACCGGTAAACCGACCGATTCGGCGAGTGCCGCGAGTGCCTGGGTCCGCCCCCGGTCTCCCCGGACGCTGTTCCGCTGCAGCTCGACGAAAAAATTCTCTTGACCGAAAATGTCGCGGCACTGAGAGGCCGATGGGCCTTTCTGGTCGAACAGGCCATTTCTGCATCCGGAAAGGACAATCAAGCCTTCATGGCGTTCGACCAGACTCGCGAACGGAAGCCGGGGATCGTGCCGGTCCGGCGACCCCAGATGGGCGGTGGTGATCAGGCGGCAGAGGTTGGCATATCCGGTGGCCGATTCCGCGAGCAGGGTGAGGTGGGCACCGGAGTCGAGGGTGACTTCGGCGCCGGTGATGGCCTGCAGACCCAGACGTTTTGCCGCCTGGGCAAAGGCCATCGAGCCGTAGAGGCCATGGTGGTCGGTGAGCGCCATGGCGGGATAGCCCAGGTGCGTCGCCTCGAGCACCAGCTCTTCGGGGGACGACGCACCATCCAGGAACGAGAACCCGGAGTGACAATGCAGCTCGACATAGCTTGGCATTCAGGGGCGTTGGATCCACCAGTCGAGGGAGACCAGGTCCTGATAGAGGATCACGCGTTTCCCACCTGACAGGACGACGTCCGCGTAGCAGCGGATGATGGGCGAGCGCCACCACTCGTCGTCGATGCGCCAGATCTCGCGGATCTCTTCCACCTGAAGGTCTCCTTCTTCCCGGTGGACGATCGTTGGCCGGCCTGCCGCATCGGTGGTCACGGCCACTTTGGCCGGGAGATTCAGGGCTCGAAGTCGATCAGGGCGTAGCGGCGTTCTGGCAGTCTTGACCATGGTTGCACCTCGATGACGTGATGAAGGAAGGGACGGCGGAACCGGAGGCGGATTTCGTGGGCGGCGGTGCGCAGGGCGTCCCGGCGGCGGGCGCGGGCTTCCGCGCCCGCATCGCGGGCGAAGAGCTGCAGCTCGGTGGTGCCGGGCGCGAAGTCGGTGAGCAGGATCGTGAGCTTCTCGACGGCCCCGGTGAGTGGTGCTTGCTCGATCCGAGTACGAAGGAGCGCCAGGAGCCGGTCGAGGGTGGCGGTGGGGTCTTTCAGGGTGAATGTGGCGAGCCAGGAAGCGCCATGCTCGATCTTCGCTTCGGCGCGGAGCTCCCGGACTCGCCATCCAGTGCGACGGGGATGGGCGAGGGCGAGAGTGAGAACGCGCGAGAAGGCCTGAACGAGGAATTCCCGCTCCGCCACCGGCGTGTAGAAGGTGAGAGACTGGACGATGGGCTCCGGCACCCGTCGCCCCACCACCGGCTCGACGACTTTTCCTGCCGCGAGACGCCAGAGTTTGCGTCCGGCGTCGCCGAACTGAGATGTGACCGCTTCTTCCGGAAGCGCAGAGAGGTCGCGCAGGGTCGAGAGACCCAAGCGGAGGAGCCGGCGGTGCGTGTCGGTGTCGAGCGGAAGCACGGCGAGCTGCTGGGCGTCGAGAAATGCCCGCTCCGTTCCCTGCCTGACAATGACGAACGATCCCGGCTTTGCGCGGGACGCGGCGACCCAGGCGATGAACTTTCCGCGGGCGACGCCGATACGGACACCAAGTGCGGAGTGCGGAGTGTCGAGTGCGGAATTGAGAGACGAGTTTGCTATTTCGACTCCGCATTCCGCATTCCGCACTCCACACTGTATGGCTTCGATCTGTCTCTCAACGTTTCCATGAATCCCTTCCAGCCCATCCAGTCCCACGAACACCCGCCCCAGCTCCGCGGGCTCGACGACGGGACTGACGTCGGTGAGCGCAGCGAGTAGGCCTGAGAAGCGTTCGTCGTAGTGGACGGGGTCGGCTTCGCAGAGCTTGAGCGAGGGGGCGAGGCCGATCGCCTGGCTCACCGTCATGCCGGAGCGCACGCCCACCCGGCGTGCGTGCCGCGAGACCTGCCAGACTTTGCGGGCATCGTCAGGAGACAGGACGGCCGAGGGCCCGGTGGTGAACCCGGGATGGCGGGCTTCCTCGCAGTGCAGGGCGAACTGGGGGATCCAGCAGCAGGCAGCGAGGTCGCTGGTGAGTGGGCGGGGGGTAGAGGTGGCCATTGCGGAAAGGGTTTCTGAACCCGAACATATCCCGAAGATACATGGGCCGCAAGGATACCCGAAAGGCGGTTAAGTTGTTGTCTCTATGAGTCCTAGGAACCAGCCCTCCCTGTTCGACGACGCCCCGTTACCGGAGCCTCCCGAGGAGATCAAGTCCCTTGGGAAAAAGCTCCCGGCCAACGTGCGGTTGGGGACCACCACGTGGACGTATGACGGGTGGAAGGGGACGGTGTACAGTCGAGACTACCGGGGACCGGAGCCGGCCCGGCGGCTGGAGGAGTACGGGCGGTATCCGTTATTCAGGGTCGTCGGGATCGACAGCGCGTATACGAGCCGCCGACGGAAGAGACGCTCGCCGCGTATGGACGAGCGCTTCCGTCGGGATACCCGTGCGTGAGCAAAGTCTGGGACCGGATCACGGTGCGACGGTTCACTCGGGATCCGCGGTGGGGGAAGGACGCGGGACAGCGCAATCCGGATTTTCTGAACGCGCAGTTGTTCAAGGATGCCGTGCTGTTGCCGTATTCGCGCGCGTTCAAGGATCACGCGGGCTGTTTCGTCTTCGAGTTTCAGGCGATGCACGGCAAGGATCTGCCTGACCCCTTACAGTGGGCTGATCAGCTCGACGGATTCTTGAAGGAGTTGCCGAAGGATTTTCGCTATGCGGTGGAACTGAGAAACGCCGAGTTGGTGCATCCGATTCACGGGGAAGTGCTGAAGCGGAACGGTGTCGCACACGTGTTCAACTCGTGGACCGCGATGCCGACGATCGGTCAGCAGCTGCAGCTCTCGTGGGTATTCCCGACCACGTTTACCGTGAGCCGGGCGTTGCTGAGGCCGGGGCGGACATTTTCGGATGCGGTGAAGATGTTTCAGCCGTACGACCGCATTCGCGAGCCGGCGCCCGAGATTCGCGCGGATCTCCTGAAGCTGATCGACGAGGCGATCGCGCGGCGGCTCGAGGCGCTGATCATCCTGGGGAACCGGCTGGAGGGGAACTCGCCGGGGACGATTCGGGCGCTGACAGAGGCCTGGAAGCCCTAGAGCGACAGGATCATTCGGAGGCCGCTGTCGACTTGACTGAGGATGTCACCGGGAAGCGCACCGATGCGATCACGGAGTTCGTGCCGATCGACCGAGCCGAGTTGCGAGACGTTGATCACGGAATCCTGCGGGAGTCCCGAGACCCGGCGTGGGAGCAGGACGTTCCCGGGCGCATCGATCAGGCGAAGGTTTGACGTGATGGCCACTGCGATGATGGTGGCGATCCTGCTCGCATTGAACCCATCGGATTGGACGATCAGTACGGGGCGTCGGAATCCGGGAGCGGATCCCCGTGGCTCTCCGAGGTCTCCCCACCAGATATCGCCCCGTCTGATCACCATTCCTGACGGGCCCAGGTCCGTCGGAGTGCCTGCTTCAGATCATCAGGTATCCGGCTCTCTTCCGTCGCATACACTGCGTTCAGCCGCTCAGTCACTCGCGCCTGGCGTTGTTTGGCAATGTATTCGGCCAGGGCTGTGGCGTAGAGCCGGCTGCGGGACATGCCCATTTTCTTGGCGAGGGCGTCGGCCGAGGCGAATAGCGGGTCGGGGATGGAGATGGCGGTTTTCATACTACGAGTATACTCCAGTTATACCACACCCGCCATCCCGGAGGATTGGGAGGTGGCCACCGCAAGAACGCAGTACCGTGACGGGAGCGAGGGTACTAGATTAGGGTCCCGTTGGTGGTTGGGGCCTGTAGCTCAGGTGGTTAGAGCGCACGCCTGATAAGCGTGAGGTCGGTAGTTCAACTCTACCCAGGCCCATGTTTCGAAGTCCAAGCCCGACGCGAGGTTACTCCCTCGGTCGGGCTCTGCATTTCCACCCCAATCGGTCATGGTGTCGATTGCGGTGTCGATTCAGAAGGGCGGTTACGCCCCACCGGCCCGGCGGCCCCGCCGTGCCAGCGCCTCCCGCATCGTCCGCTCATCGGGCCGCTGGTAGGACTTGAGAATCGTCTGCGGGTCCTTCCAGCCACCCAAGTAGCAGAGGTCGACCAGCGGCACGTCCTTCAAGTCCGTGGCGAATTTCCGCCGCAGACTGTGCCACCCGAGCCCGGGCTCGTGCGCGAGGCCGGTCAGCGCCTCACCCTGTTGCCACCAGTCTCGCAGTAGATGCCGCGAGCACGGCGTCGTCGGGTTCTTGGGGGCGGGGAACACCCACTCCTCCCCAATCGCCGCCCGTTCCCGCCGGGCCTGTCGGAGCGCCCGGAGCGCCTCGGCGCTCGCTTCCACCACCTGCTCGAGCCCGATTTTGTCCTGCTCGCCGCGCCACCGAATCTTCTGCTGGTCAAACAGGACATCCGACCAGCGGAGGAGCCGAACGGCGCCGATGCGGTGCCCTGTCTCGTGCGCCAGCGTCAGGGCGAGTCCAAAGAGCGGACTCACCCGCGCGCTGACCCCCAGGAGGGCATGGTACTGCGCGTCCGTCAGCACGGGTCGACGGGGACTTTGCTCCTTGGGCCAGGGCAGGCCTTTGAGTGGGTTCTGCGCCAAGAAGCGCGTCCCCCGATCATCGCTCGCGGTCGTGGCCCAATTCAGGACGGCCTGCAGGAACTTGAGATCGTAGACCACCATCCGATCGCGGACCGGACGCCGGAGCGTGCGCCCCGGCCGGCCGTCCCCCGCTTGCCGCCGCCACCCAATGAAACGATCCCAGTCGCGGCGGTTGAGCGTCACGGCTTTTCGCTGCGGCCCCAAACACTCGAGCCACAGCGCGGTCGCCCGTCGATCATGCTGTTGCTTACTCGCCCCCTTCAAGGGGCTCACCTCACGTCGATAGA
>Ga0126371_10000135_pt1 | contig 54837 bp, 59 predicted proteins | sample PanSoiMetaPlot_4_FD_110145 | JGI IMG/M metagenome (GOLD analysis project Ga0126371, IMG submission 110145) | Tropical forest soil microbial communities from Panama - MetaG Plot_4 | ecosystem: Environmental > Terrestrial > Soil > Tropical forest > Bulk soil | place: Panama | collected 2016-02-17
ACCGCCAATCGCGGATCAAAACCTCATTTCGCCCGCATGGATTATGAACGCGCGACGCTGAGCGTACGTGGCACATTGGACAAGCTGGCCATGGGGTACTGGCGCATAACGGAGCGTGCGCCGTGCCCGTGCTGCGGTGCCAAATCTAACGGCAAGCTGCGACTGAACGGCATAGGCCGGGTACGGCTGGCGCGGCTTCGCCACCGTGTAGAACAGCGAAAGAGAGGGACCTGATGTACCACTTCTACGGCTTCGATCCCGACGACTATGACGCACTCTGCAAGATGCGCGAAACGCTGCACAACAAAACACGCGCTATGACGTTTGATGAACAGCGCGATTTTGCTGAGCGCATGCGCCTCTTGCTAGAGCGCGGCATCTTAATGGAAGGGGAAATGAGAGAATGATGTTTGACGTGCCCGACGATCTGGTGCCCGTGGTTATCGAGGCATTAGAGCATCTGCAAGAAGACAACGAAGGCTGGATTGGCAGCCATAATCGACAGGCGATCAAAGAAGACCCGAAGCTGCGGCGACTGCAACAGCTAATCGACCTGTTTAACCAGACATCGTGAAAGGCAGAGCATGGATAAAATGGCAAAGGCAAAATGGGGTACCTGGAAAAGGTACAACGACCTATGGGAGATCGGCGCCGAAGCCGGTTGCTATAACGTTAACGGCACGCATTTCGATGCACCGCGCGACCGCCGGGACTATCCGTACGCGCTGATTTGTCCAACCGGCTACTTCCTGATCAGCAATGCACGCGAGTTGCGCACGTCAGATATCCACATCGGTACGTGGCGCGATGCGCAAGGCCGGGGCCGACTGACTGTACCTAGAGGCGGCATCGAAAACCTGCGCGGCTTCACCCGCAAGGTAAAGGCAAAGATCGCCAAGGTGCAGCATAGCGGCCTGCCGCCAAAGGAAGTCGCTGATCAACTCGGCATCACGCCGATGACCCTGCACACATGGCGCAAAGGCTCGGACACCCGTGAGCCGCTACGCACTTTGACAACGCCACGGGGCGAGCGTCACACGGTACTGATCCCCGAGCAATCACTTACGGCGTGGCTGCGCAAGTACCGCCCGGACCTGCTTACTGTGTGGCAGGCACGTGTATAACAAGCCAAGGTGCGGCGGTTCCTCCCGCCGCACCTATTTGACTCTGATATGAACTGAGGGTAAATCCGTCAGTTCGTACCTGAGCCAATACCGGCTGAGGATCAAACGGAGACGAAAAGTGGCCAAGGACATGACTAAGACTGACGTTGTAATCCGGCTCGCCAAGCGGAAGCGCGGCGTGTCCGGTCCCGAGATCGTCGCGGCGACCGGCTGGCAGTGCGGCTCAACCAAGTGGCATATTGAGCACTACTGCCGCCGGTTTGATCTGGAGTACGAGCGCATTCCGACCGAGGGCCGCATCGTGCGGTACCGCATCCTGAGTGAAGCGGAAACCGCCGCGGTACGCGCCAAGAAGGCCAAGCCCAAGAAGATGCACACCGTCAGGGCGCACGTCGCGGTACACAAGGGCAAGCGCGTTGTCCGCCGTGCGTACGAGCGTGCCGCTGCCTGATCACTGAAAGGACAAAACCATGGCGCAAACCCCACGCGCACCACGGCGGAAGCGTCCCGCACCGATCGCCACAAATGGGAGCGCGCCGCCGACACCGGAGACGACACCGGAGACGACTGAGCCGACACCGGTTGCGGAAGCTATCGCAGCCATGGCGGCACAGGATCAGAAGTCGGAAGACTTATGCTATGTGCGTATGCCACGCCTTGTACCGCGGGATGCCGCGTTGCAGTGGGCACACTACATGGCATTCCGATTTGCCACGAAGATCGACGTATGCAACCGCAAAGGCCAGTTGATTAAGTCATTCGACAACCGCGACATAACGCTGGTCAAGCCGGAAGGTAGCATGCCACCGAATTGGCTGTGGCATCCTAGCTGGGATGCGCGGCCATGGGGGCGGCCAGGTACTGCATCTGAGCCTGATCCCGACACCGCTGATCCCGCTCCGGCTACGGCGCCGAAGCGTAAGGCGTCACAAGGCCCCGGCCCCCGCAAAGACGATCCAAACGCGAAGTCGAGTCGGCTGGTGGCTTTGCTTAGCAGGGAGGGCGGCGCGACCCGTGCGGAGATGAAGGAGATCACCGAATGGGCCGTGCCGGTCACGTACATCGAGCGGCTGGCAAAGCTGCGCGACAAGAAGATGGAAAGTCTCGGAGATGATCGCTACCGCCTAGTCTGAAATCCAAACCAAAATCCGAAAGGAAACACAATGAGCATTCTTACCCAAGCGTCGCACGAGTGGATGAAGCGGCCGAATGATCAGCGGTATCTGAACCTGCCGGACATGAAGGCGCACTTCGATCTGGAGCGCAAGTACTCCGCCGAAAAGGTGGTGCCCACATCGAAGGTCACCATCCTGCCGGTCAAGGGCGACAACACGGGCTTGGTCGTACAGGGACCGAAGGGCTTTGACTTCGCGCCGACTCACTGGTCCTTCGGCCAGCTTGCCACGCTCGGCAAGGCGCCGGCCGGATATCTTCGTACCCTGCCGTCACCGATGGCCGCTGACTGTCTGAACTTTGGCTTGAAGATCGCACGTGACATTGAAGACGTGGGCTTGCTGCTGCACAAGAATGGCGGCACCCCAACGCTGCGCGCGGCGACCGGGCCGAAGTACGGGCGCATCTGGAATAACGACCTGCTTGACGAAGTGATCAAGCGGTTCGGCGACGGCGTGACCGGGGCATGGAAGATACCCGGCGAGTTCGGCAAGAAGGTGGCGATCACCAAGGCCAACACGACGCTGTACGCGTCCGACCGCGATTTCTTCATCTTCCTTGCCGATGAAGAGAATCGCATCATCCTGCCCAACCGGCGCGACGGTAAGTCCGGCTCGCTGGCGCGCGGCTGGTTCATGTGGAATTCCGAAGTCGGCTCAACGACCTTCGGTATTTCGATGTTCCTGTTTGACTACGCGTGCAAGAATCGCATCGTGTGGGGCGTGACCGAAAAGGTGGACTTCCGCCTGCGTCACACCGTGTCGGCGCCGGACAAGTGGCTGGCGGAAATCCAGCCGGCGCTGATCGCCTACCAAAACTCGTCGGGTAAGGGCGTGTTGCAGGCAATCGAGGATGCCCGCAAGGACCGGCTTGAAGACAGGTTGCAGAAGTTCCTTGCTGACCGGTTTTCCAAGGAACTGGTCAAGAGCATGACCGACGTGCACATGATCGAAGAGGGCCGCCCGATCGAAACGCGGTGGGATGCCGTGGTCGCTGCGACTGCGGTTGCACGCTCTATCGAGCATCAGGACGTGCGTGTGAAGTTGGAGCGCGAGGCCGGATCGCTGTTGAAGGCTTCGTAATCCTAACTGACTTAGGGGAGCGGATAACACCGCTCCCGCCGTAATGCAGCCAATGCCGGTCACAAGCCCGGATGCAAAATGCAGAGTGAGGCGGGAAGCCGTACGAGTGGAACCACACTCAATCCGTGCTTGGGCACATAAGCGCACGGGCCATTTGGAAACAGGGCTTGTGGAAGGCTTCCCGCCGTACCCTAAAGCACCGGAGACAATCAATGATCATTGTTGTCGGCATCGTCGTGTTCGCGCTGATCGGCGCGGCATGCTCGGCCAGACGCGGCGCCGTTGCAGCGGAAGACTTACGCTATATCGCGCTGCATGGCCGTGACGCATTCCTGACTAAACAACGCAACGCGCGCAACCTAAGACTGATCGGCTGGCTGCTCTTTGCTGGCTTGCTGTGGCGCGCATTCATGTAGGAGACTAAAAATGAAACACGCGCTGATCGCGACGATGACGTTGGCGCTTGCAGCATGTCAGCAACCACTAATCGTGCCCGAGTACACCGGCTATCAGGGCGGCGACACGTGCCCGTATGCACAGTCAATGACGCCAGCCGATTACAACCAACAACTTTGCCAGCGATGGGAGAGTGATCGCGCCGCATACCAAGCGTCGCACGCCAATAATTCAGCCGCCTACATGGCGCGCATTCACGCCTATGAGATAGCGCATCCGGGGCAAGAAGCCGCCCCTGATCCAAAGCTGACCGCTGCACAGCGGGACTACATCATCCGCCGCAACCTCGTTGAAATGTGCATGCGTCGCGGGCTTGCGGCGCCGGCACCGGATTGCAGCGAGTTCTGGTGGGCACCGTTACACTGAAAGGAAACCCCATGGCAAAAACAAGCAAGCCGAGCCTGATCCTAAACATCGGTCCCGGCCACAACATCATCCACGACGCACGGTGCCATTTCATGACCTGTCATGAGCCGGCGCCACCGCCGATCCATCGCTATCCCGGTCATAGCGTGGGTCAGCTTGACAACATTCGGCGGCGTGAATGGCCAGACTATCCCCAACCGAGATTTTGCAAAGCGTGTTTGGCCAAATACGGCCACTCCGATCTGTGCAACCGCCACTGAAAGGGTATGACATGGCGACCAAGCAGTACGCGCATACGGCGGTTTACACGTGTGAGAGTAAGACAGTGTTGCACCGCTTCGTGCGGCAACTGATCAACAGCACCGCATGGTTTACCTGTACGCCACATGACTTCACGGTGGAAACCAGCGAAGTACGCGCCAACCATCGGATGAACCTGACCGGCATAACCATGACGATAAAGCCGACGCAGCGGCTACCCTGAAAGCGAGGTACAATGCCAGAGATCACCGACGAAGAATTGCATGCTGCCATGGCACGCGCCATAAAGCAAAATGCGCCACATGGCGGCTCACGCGTGATCGAGTACGGCGATGCGCGTGTGCTTGTACCAACCGAGCTTATCACCGAGGCGCTTAAAGGATTGCAGGCTGACGATAGCCTGCGCAAAGCGGCAATAGAGGTAGCAAACCTTCGGCTACCGACAGCTATCAAAGTGCTGCTGAGCACGCCCGAGGGGGCGCCGAGCGCACTGGTACGCACGGTCACGCTGGACATCGTTATCTGGTTTGCCAACGAGATCATCGAGGGCCGCGCGTCGCTGAGCATGAACTAACCGACTTGACAAACCGAGGCCGGGTATGTATAGTGCTCGGCCTTTTCGATCAAACAAAACCGGCGGAGAAAAAGCAATGTGGCTATTCCTTAGCAACGCCTTCCTGTCCATCGTCATTGACAAAACCGACCCGGACAAGCTGCTGGTCCGGGCACGTGCCGCTGGCGATATCCAACGGGTATTCGGCAAGCGTACAAAGGTCATACGCACGCCACGGGCCGACTATGGCTGGCGGGCATACGTAAGCCGGGATCGCGTCAAGCAGGCAATGGTCAAGGAAATCGACCAGATCACCTATCCCAACTTCAAGGACAGTGTACCGGAAGACGACCGGCACAACGCGTACGCACGGTGCTGGAATGCCTTGTATGATTTCCAGCGTCAGCGGCTTTATCCGCTGCCGAAGCGGCCGAAGCTGCACAACTGGCCACCGCAGTATAACATACTGAGCCTGCCATTTGCAGAGGAAGTCGTGGTAAGTGACTCGGTTGTACGGACAACGGAGACAACGACAACCAAGGTGCGCGTTGAACGGACACTTCCGACCGACTGCTTTTTCATCAGCAAGTCGGGTAGCACGGAAGTTGGTACGGCGGTGCGCACCGATGGCCCCATGACCCTCATTCAGGATCGTGACGGCAAAGAAGAGTGGTACGCATCGCACGAGTGGGAGCCGCTATGAAGCGAAGGCCGCAGGGAAACCCTCTGCGGCCTTTTGCTTTGTACAGACCATGAAAAGGAAACCATGATGTCAGGACACCGCACCATCCGAAATAACAAGATCGTCTTCGGCCACAACGTGTCTATGGCCGATATCCGACCGTGGAATATGACGGTGGCCAGCTTTCGCGATGCCGCGTTGGAGGAACGGGTATCGGCGTTGTACGTAACCGAGTGGAGCAACCAATTCATGCCCGATGCGGATACCGTACACAGTATCTCGCGGGCAGCCCATCGCGCCGTAAAGAGCGGCCAGTTGATTGACTTGGGCAACCTGCCCAACAACGTGATCAAAGAGGCTGGGCTGCGCGGCGGACCCTTGTACACACAAGGCGCCATCGGCCTGCCGTTCTCTGATCCGTGGGTCCTGTTTCACACATGGGAAGGCGGGCCGACTGCCTACGTTGTGCAGTTGGTCAAAGGCCAGCCGAATGGTGGCTGCATCGAGATCGCCGAATTGATTGGCGTGGAAATCAAAGGACTCCGGCTGCTGATCGTCGGCGACCATCTGCACTACACGCCAACGCCGCAAGAGCCGGCACGGTACAACATCATCCCCATGCCATCCTATCTGCGCTGCATTGACTATGAAATGCAGAATGGTCCGTTGGACGTGACCGACAATCCAGAGCCGTTGATGGCTGGCGTCGGTCCCAACCTGTTGGACCCGCTCATGGCGGCACTGCTGATCATGAATACGGACGGCGTACCGAGTACGACAATCCGCGCAACCGACAAGCTGCAAAAGGCCAGGGCGAAGAATGGCAAGCCGATGATCCCGCCGTACCGCCAAGTCACCAGCGCAGGCTATGTGACCGCACTCGTGACGCGGCGCACTGAACAGCAGAACGGCAAACGTGGTACGCACGCGTCACCGGTCATGCATATCCGCCGTGGTCACAACCGGCATTACAAACGCTCCGGTGAGACGCGGTGGATCAAGGACATGCTTATCAACGCCAACGAAGCGGCGCGCAATGACTTCATCGCCACGCGCACGCATTACAAAACAGGAGCGACGAATGAAACGCAAAATTAGCAAGCGGAAGCAGGAAACACTCGAAACACGCACACGCGCACCGTTGCTGGTTGATCGGCTGCTGCATCAGGACCGCCGGGACAGCGAGCGATACGTACACCCGAAGGCACATGAACAAATGATGCGCTCTTTGCGGAGTTCGCATCGCTTCGTGTTTGACGATGAAGCCGCTGAGCGACTGGCCAAGGTGGTGATCGACATTCCGCAGCTTTTGGTACGCGAGCGGCAGTTTGCCCGAGCACCGTTTGACACAATCTGGATTGAGATTGCGTCACATCGGTACTGGGAAACCCTGCGCGAGCAAGCACCGGAAGCATACGACATGCAGGGCGAGTGGGGCGACCGCGAGAATGCTGATCACACGGTCGGCTACCTGATTGACCACAACCGCGTCAACACGATCGTCGGCGGCACCGTGGCGGACCCGCTGGGCAAAATCTATATCTCGCCGCTGCAATACCAAATTCATACCGAGTGGCCGCTACAGGACCAGATCAAATTTGCCGAAACCGCGCAAATGAGTCGGCTCGGTATAACCGCCTTCATGTGGGGAAGCTCGTTCGGCTTCCTTGGCAAGGATGATGTACACGACCTGCGCAATGAAACCGTGCTGGAATTCCTGCCGCCTAATCCTGCGTACCCGGAGCAAGTCGGGTACCTCCGGCGGCCGGACGTGATTCAGTTGTCGATGCGCGGCGCGGTCGGCGACGTGCGCACCATCCACGCCTTGCTGTTGATGCTCAACCGACCGTCGATCACGCAATACCGACCGGTCAACACGTCGCGCGGCTGGTATCGGTCAAAGCCAATTCCGTACCTGTCGCACTCGGTTGTGCACGTTGATCTGGATGCCGTGAAAACCCTGCGCCACATTGGCACACCGGCTGAAAGCGGTATCACGCATCGTCGTCACGAAGTACGCGGGCACTTCTGCCACGATAAGACGGCACGCGACTACATGCGCATTGCCGGCTGCATCCATGAGTGGCGGGCGTGCGATGACGAATGGGCGGTGATCGAAGGCAAGCCGAAGGACGAGCCTTCACGCTGGCACTGCGCGGCGTGCGGCGGCAAGCGGTGGTGGCGGGAAGCCCATGAGCGCGGCGACGCGTCCAAGGGCTACGTGATCAGGGATGGCTATGAGGTAACCGTGCTATGACACCGAGCGTCAGAAGCATCCTTACCGGCGGCACAGTCGGCTTGCTGCTTGCTGCCGTACAGATGGACATCATGTACGCCGTGTACGAGGAGTACATGCGCTGCGCCTTGGATGGACTGGTGACCTGCATCCTGTTCCGCCAGCATTTCGCGCTGGCGGATCGCGGCTTATGAAAGGGAGCACACATGACTATCAAATGGTCTGACATGCTGGATGATCTGGCACGTCGCAAGGTTGACCGACACCGGGAATTGCTGCGCGCTGGCGTACCTGCGGCCGACGCGGCAAAGCAAGCGCAGGATGAATTCAACATCGCACGTACGGCTGCGATCAAAGTCGCAACCGAATGGCTGGTGCCGGGAGTACCGACATGACGCATGATGAAGTGCTGCGCGACCTTGAAGCCCGCGCGCAAAAGCTGGCAGACGATCACGAGGTTGAGCAAGCGCGACGTTTGGCGCAAGCCCGCGACGTGAAGCCGACGTTGGCAGCGATTAAGCGGCTGACCGAAACATGACCCGCTATCCGCAGGCACGCGATTACGTCACTGCCGGAAAGCTACCACGCGGCCGAGGCTGGAAAGACTATACGCTGAATGTCCTCACACTCGGCCGCGTGTCTATCCTTGAACAATACCCCACGCTGTTGATACCGATTGACGCCAACGAAAACCCTAATGAGCGGACGACCATGCTTCTGGTATCAACAGTGCCAGAAGCGGAAGCGCGCGCCGCCAACGTATTTGTAGATGGCGGCGGCGTGCTGGCGATCGAAATCGAGTCTATCGGTGCAGTGCCGATGGAAGTCAAATGGACGATTGACGACACCGATTACATAAGCCAACTGACGCCGGTTACCGGCAAGCCGCGCATGTTGCATGCGGCAAATCCAGATGGCAGATTTGGCGGCAAGCCCCCCGACCTAATACGTCACCACCCCGGCTATAACGCCTTGGCGCTGCCATCCTATCGTCCTGACGGGAAGGTATTTCATGTGCATCTGGTGGTACTCAATGAGAACGGCAGAAAGCTATCGCGTTGGGAGGCAGAGTTGAACATAAGGGCATATGACAAAAATCCGATACCTGACGCAAACCGGAGGATCAAACGATGACTGAGAAAAATCCACTGACTGAACTGCTGCGGCCACACGTCGCAGCGTTGAAGGCCAGCGCCGCTATGGGCAATCAGGCAGCGCAACAGGTGATCGACCTGTACCAAATGCACATCGCCGCACGGCATGATCCCGGCGCACCGGCACTATGTGAGGCGGCATTCAAACAATGGCAGGAGACACAGAAGCCGGAGACACTGACCGAGCAACAGGCAATTCTTGATCTTGAGGAAGTCTATCGCGCCATCGTCAGCGGCAACTTCTATGAAGACTATGACGATGCCACCGCGCTATGCGGCAAGCTGCGCAAGGCGATCGACGCTCTGCGCGGTGTGTCTGACAAGAAGCCAGAAACCGTAGCCGAGAAGATCAAGGCACTGCGCGAGCAATCCGGTTACCCTATGATGGACTGCAAGGTAGCGTTGCATGAAGCCAAGGGAGACTTTGACGCTGCCTTGGCTGCATTGAATGCCATGCTACCGGCCGCTGCACTGCGCGATCCGATATCGCCGCACAAAGCCCTTGACCTGTTTATGGGCCGCAAGAGCGAGGGAGAGGACACGTGACACGCCGGCCATTGGTACAAGCTACCGCACCGCCTGATCGGAAGATCAGGCGGCGCCTGTTGCGGCCGGAGTTACCCGATGATGTCAGGGACGCGAAGCGGTGGCGGGCGTTGATGGCATGCCCCAACCTACGGATACAAACCACGACGCCGCAGCCATTCTCGCCGAAGGATCAGCCCGGCTACCGCTACATCGCACTGGACATCGCCACGCACGGTAACGGCAGCAATCACTTGAATTGGCACCTGTTGCGTGACTTCGTTGATCACCTTGTCGCGCTACAGGACAACGATGCGGAGGGATGAAATGCGCGACCTGTACACAAACCGAGATATCATGGATGCTATCCCGGTCATCACCGATCGCGAGGAAAACAAGTACACCGATATTCCCGGTTGGGAGGGCGAGTACACCGACTACACCGAAAAGGCTGTGCTGCTGCGCATGCCGAACACAACGATATGGTTTCCGTTCTCACAACTGCGCAAGGCGGAAGACGGTCAGTCCATCTATGCGTCAAACTGGATACTGGAACAGAAGGGAATATGAATGATCAAGCTACCGCATTGGCTGACCGAGCCATACTGGCGTGTCCGCTGGTACTGGTGGATCACGGTACAGTCACCGACGCTGCCGACCACGTACAACATGGTGCACAAGGCCAAGATCACGCAAGCCGATTACGATATCATGGCGGCGCGATGGGAGAAGCGCGAGCCGAAGCGTGGCGCACCGCCAAGCGTGGTACGGCACCGCCGTCGCCGCAACATGACGTTTCCGAGGTATGCGCTGATCACCAATCCGCCGGACAGCACGTACAAATATGCCGTGTACGATGCGCACCGGACCAAAGGCAATCTGTACGTCTATCAGTCCGACGACATGGATACCTGCAAGGAAATGCGCAACGCCTGCAACGCAATGGAGGCTCTATATGAACGTAACCCCGGAAGCTAAGGGTTGGGTACGAACGGTGTTCAACGATATCCGCACACAGGAAAAAGCCTATCTAGATGCGATTGAGCGGGACATCATGCCACGACTACGCGCTCGCATGCGGATCAAACGCTCGCTGCGACCCGAGCATGTCATCGAAGTCATGCGCGCGTTTCAAACGCTACGCCATCCGTACCGCCTGACGCTGGATACCACGTCACCGAGAAAAGGGCATGTCCTCGTGATCAATACCCTGCTTGGCGCCGCGTCCGAGTACTTCCGTCACTGGCGAACCGACCAATGGGAACACACCGTGTCGATTGACAGGATCATAATCGGTACAACAGAAGGCCGGCTACGCATCAAAACCGAGTCGATCGCCGACGTGTCGTTGCATGCGTTGGCACGCTTCTATGAACGGGCGCGACGGCGCACGGTGCCGGACCTGCTGGCCAGCCTTAAAGTGGTGAGCCAAGCCGACCTTGAAGAAACCGAAACGCAATGCGAGCAAGGCGTCTGGATCGGCGGGCTGACCTATGTCACCGAAGATAAACAGCCGATATCGTACATTCGCAGCATCCGTACCTTCATCGGCGCCGATCAGCGCGAAGATCATCATCAATCGACCGGATCAACCACGGTGCGATTGCCGGTCTGAGGATAGACTGTACGACTGCCGTTGCTCGGGCTGACGCTGCGCGAGCCATTTGTGGGAGAGACGATTCGCCCGCCCCCGGACGGGCTGACCACACGCCCCGGCCCGCCGGGCGCAGTCACCCGATCCGGCGGGATGCCCGGCGGCCCGAAGTGCAGGAAATCCACGGCGGCCTGTACACCGCCGCTGCCATAGATTATCTGATTCCAATCAATCAGCGCGGTATGAGTGGCGCCGCCTATGACCGATCCGGCCCCATCTAGCTCGGCCGCGCCGTACGTCGCGCGGATGGCGTTGCAGATGACGGCGCCGGTACCGGCGATCGTCGCTGAGCCGTCCTGTACGTGCGGCGTGAAGGCGTCCGCCAGCACCCCACCGATGCCGCCGATCGTGCCCCGTGCGGAGGCTAGGAGCGTCGCTGAGCCGGTGACGACGCCGGCCCCATCCACCCTACCGGCCGCCGCCAGACGGGCTTGTACAGCCGCCTGTACGCCGCCTGTGGCGTTGATTTGTACACTGACCGGGAGCCGCCCCGAGGCGGTGGCTTGTACTGCCCCCGTGCCGGCCACCAGAGCCGTACCAGCGGCCCGCAACGCCGCCCGCCCGGTTACCCCACCGGCCCCGTCGATCTGCCCTGTAGCCGCCGCCAGGACGGTTGTACTGATATCCGCCGCCAGGGTTGAATCGCCCGGCGCCCCGACCGGCGGCAGGATCGGCGCATAGGACGCGAAGGCTTGCTTCTGCCAGAGCGTCGCACCGTACCGGACGGTGATATCGACATGCGTGCCGATCGGCACGGTGAACATGAGGCGCGGGAAGACGTACACGCACCCCACATTCTGCATCGTGCGGGTACAGATATTCCGCTGCGAAGTCAGCGGTGCACTCGTTGGGAACGGCAGCGGGAAGTTGCCAACGGCAACCTGCGTCGGCGTGGCGTTGCCTTCGTAAACGGTGACCTGTGCCGCCGTGAGGCCGGCGGTTGAGCCGCCGATCAGCCGCCAGTATTCGCTGTACGTCCACGTGTCGCCTTGTACGGCTGGCGTATGCGTCCACGCCTCATTCGTGGTAGTGCCCGGATCAAAATAGAACGAATTGCTGGTCGTGGTGCCGAACCACCGCACGTCAATGGTCGGCATACCACTTTCGGAACCGACCGCTATGACCTGTGGCTGTAGGCCACCACCGATGAATGTGTACAGCGATGGCAGGACACCGGCATACTGTACCGAGACATTATCAACCGTGACCGCGCCGGCTGTGGTGCGGTTGATTCTGATCCATGTCGTTGTCGCGGTCGCGGTGAACCTGACACCGCAAGCCAAACCGGGACCAAGGTTTACGTTGCCTAAGCCAGACGCGCCCTGCGTATTGCCGATTGCGATATTCGCAGCTACGCCGCCGCCAACGTCCAATGACAAAATGTACGTGCGGCCGATAACCGTCGCGACCGACGTATCAATGCGTGCGTTGTTGGTACCGTCCGGGCTGATCGTAACTAGGTTGGTTGCCCAAGTCACCGTACTGGTGCCGCCGACAACGGACCAGTACCAGCCGTTTTGCAATACGTTCTGTGCGGCGTTTAACGGGTTGAGCGCGAAGCTGCCGTTGGTGATCAGCTCTATGCCATCGGCCGGTACAGCACCTTCCCAACGCGGGTTGCGGCTGGCGTTGACCGTCGCCGGTTCAGTGATCAAACCAAGCGGGTTGAGCGTGACCGGATCGTAGCCGTAGCGCGGGACGTTGATGCCCGCCTGTTGCAGCGTGCCCGTGTTGTCGAAACACCAAGCCGGACTGTTGCGCGCGAATGTACCGACACCGGCCACGCCGTCGATTTCGGCACTGACCGTACCGGCGGTGACGCTGCGCGCATCAGCCTGTACACCGCCGACGCCATTGATGGTCGCCGACGCCGGCAGGACGGCATGTACACTGTCGGCCAGGACCGTGCCGGAGCCGGCCAGGACCGCGCCTGCGACCGCCCGGAGGACCGCCCCGCCGGAGACTGATCCTGCCCCGCTGATCAGCCCGGACGCGGCCAGCCGGAGGGTTGCCGAGGCACTGACCTGACCGACGCCGGCAAGGGTTGCAGACGCGCCCGATGTGCGGCCTGTGTCAGCACTGATCCCGCCGACGCCGGCAATGGTTGCACCGGCTGTTGCCCACTGTACGGCCGAGCTACTGACCGCGCCTGCGCCGGCCATGGTCGCACTGGCCGCCGCCAGAATGACAGCCGAGCCGCTGACCGAGCCGATACCGTCGATTTCGGCCGACGATGTACCGGCAGTGACCGTACGCCCATCGGCCGCCACACCGCCGATACCGGCAATCGTCGCCGACGCCGGTTGTACAACGTGCACCGCGTTGGCTTGTACGCCGCCTGCACCGTTGATGCTCGCCGACGCCGTTGCCCGGAGGACAGCGGAGCCGGAGACGGAGCCGGAGCCGTTGATCGCTGTTGCAGCGGTGACGCTGTGCACGCCGGAGCTTTGTACCGCGCCGACGCCGTTGATGGTGGAGCTTGCAACTGCCCGGAGGACAGCGGAGCCGGAGACGCTGCCGAAGCCGTTGATCAGCGCATTAGCCGACGCCTGGACAGCCGCCGTTGCAGCGACCGAGCCGATGCCGTCGATTTCCGCTGACGCGGTGATGCCTATGGTCGCGCGATCGCCGCTGGCCTGGACACCGCCTACACCGTCGATTTCGATCGCAGCGGTGACAAGGTGGACGCTATCGGCCTGGACAGCGCCGACGCCGTTGATCGTCGCCGCTGCAATTTCGAGGATGGCAGCAGTACCAGCTACCGCACCGACACCACCGATCGTCGCCGCAGCGAGTGGAGTGTGTACCGCGGTGAAGTTTGTACCACCGACGCCGGCAATGGTTGCCGCTGCGACTGTGCTGTGCGTTGCGGTGAAGCTGGTAGCGCCGGCACCGTTGATCGTCGCCGCTGCAAGCGGCGTATGCGTTGCGTTGAACGTCGTACCGCCAGCACCGGCAATGGTGAAGCTGGCTTGTTCGTACAGCGACGCCGTTGTGGTGACCGAGCCGATACCGTTGATCGTCGCCGATGCAGCAGCAAGTACAACGGCTGTACCGGTAATCGAGCCAACGCCGCCGACCGCCGCCGCGCCAAACGGATTAGATACTGCGTTTGCGGTGACACCGCCAACACCGCTGATCGTCGCCGAGTTACCGAAAACCCAAATTACGTCGGTATCTGCTTGTACACCGCCGACGCCGTTGATCGTCGCCGATATCGGGTACTGCGTGCCTTTGGTTGAAACCGTCGAATCAGCTTGTACGCTACCCGTGCCGGCAATCGTCGCGCGAGCTTGCGTGTCACGGATCGCTGCAACAAATGTCGTGTTGCCGGCGCCAGCGATGGTCAGGCTGATCGGCCACGAGACATTCAAACTGGTAAGGATCAAACCACCGGATGAACCAGTACCGCCCGCGCCTGCGGTCGCGCTACCGCCCCCCGCACCGCCACCCGGCCATGCGCCGTTGCCACCCGCCTTCGATGTGGTTGACCCGCCCGATGCGCCAGAGCCGCCGCGCATGTCACTGGTGCCGGCATTGCCGGCCGTACCCGCAGCGGGCGATGCAGCACCCGCAACATTGGCAGCATCGGCCGCACCACCGGCACGTCCCGTTGTCTGTCCGGTTGTCGCCGCGGTACCAACTGCCGCTGCACCGTCCGGTCCCGGTGCACCCGCACCGCCGGCACCGCCAACGGTACCCGAAAAACCTGCACCGCCGGCTGCACCGGCAGTTAGTACATCACCGATCGCCGATGTGGTACTGCCCGCTGCACCCGCTGTTGTACCCGAAGCGTTGCCCGCCGCATTGGCGCGCAAACTTGATCCGATGGTCGTGTTGCCACCGGCCACGTTGGCAGGCACCGCAACCGTCAGCGCAGCATTCGGTGTGACCGCCAGTGTGTTCTTGCGTGAGTAACCACCTGATCCGCCACCGGCCGCACCGGTTGATGCCGCCGTACCACCAGCGCCGCCCGGCCCCCACGCTTCCGCCTTGGTTGACGACATATTCGGCGGAATTTGTACCGTGGTGAAGGTCTGCGTACCGCCGACGACGATAATCCGATCAGGGTCAGTACCGGGATAGGTGATCTTTATGAGCGCCCAGCCACCGATACCTGCAACACCCGTGCCCGCGCTCGCCGCGCCGCCGCCGCCCGGTGTACCGCCGTTGCCGGAACTCGCTACGTTGGCGCCCGAGACGAAACCACCGGAGCCGCCACCGCCGCCACCGTTGTTCCAATCGTCGCCGCCATTGCCACCGGCTGCACCGGCCGACGTGCCCGAGTTACTACCGCCGCCACCGCCGCCCGCGCCCCTGCCGCCCGGTGCGCCGACCGTGGGCGTACCAGCGCCACCTGTTCCGCCTGTGCCTGCAAAGCCATTGCCACCGTTGCCGCCGGCGCCGGTTCCAACCGCTGCGTTAGCACCCGCAGTACCACCACCGTTGCCGCCACCGCCGGCACCACCAACCGAGCTTGCGGGCGTTAAGCCACCAGCTTGACCAGCACCGTTTGGACCGGCCGCGCCACCGCCGGCACCAACACCCGCGCCGGCCTGTACGGCACCCGTTGATCCAGCACCACCGGCAAACGTGACATCGCCGATCGCCGCCGTGGCTGATCCGCCACCGGGAGCAATGATCGTTGACGCGGCGCTAAACCACGTGTCGCCGCCATTGGCGCCAGCGGTTAAACCCGGCGCACCTAAGCTGAAATTGTAATTTGTGTTCGCAGTAACCGCAAAGACGTTATCGCGCGCATAACCACCGCCGTTGCCGGCGTTGTACGGCGACGCGTTCTGCCCGGCCTGACCGGCACCCCAAACCTCTGTTTGGACATTCCCGGTGTAGCGTGATCGCCACGTCCCGGTACCGGAGCCAACAATCCATTCGGTTGTCATGTTGGCGACCTGTCAAAATTTGATCAGGCGGGCGCGGTCCACTCGTACGGCGGCGATTGCTCGCTGTACGTGGCCGGCTCAAGCGGTGGAAACACCGCCTGCGTACGCACCATTGGCATGGTGACGTACATTTCCAGTGTGGCGCCGCGCAGCGTGTTGACCACGACGCGTACGAGATACTGACGCGCAGCAACACCGCCTGCGAACCAGATGATCAACGTGTTGCCGGAGAGTGAGATTGGATCAGTGCTCTGAGGCGCCGATACCTTCAACTCGCCATCACCTGACGGGGAGATGTACACCAGCGCGTGCGTGGGCACGTCGCCTTCGTCCAACTCGCCCGTCAGATTGATCGCGTAGCCGAGATTGGCGTTCGGTGCCTTCTCCGGCCACTTGTCATCATTGGAGAAGGACATACATCGCCGCTCCCGATTATGACAGCGTGAGGATGCACTGTCCTGCGTTGATGATCAGCGAGTCGCCCGCGCCTAAAGTACGCGCGGTGGCAAGCTGACCGAACCACAGCATGTTGCCGCCGGTCGCCGTCTGATCCCAAACCTGCAACGCTTGTACCGTGCAGCCCGAAGAGAACGGACCAAACGTCATCGCGTTGGAGTTTGATACCGAGCCGGCCGGCGACGCGGCAGCATTGAAGCTGCATGTCGCCCGCGCGTAGCCGGAGCCGGTAGCAATTTCGCTGCCGGAAGACGATACCGGCGTGCCGACCGAGAGGCCGACCGCGATATTGGACGGCCGCGTTGGCGTTTGCGCCATCACGGCGATCCAATTCAGCATCAGCGGCTTGTTGTAGTCAGAGATACCAGCCATGTGTCGTCACACTCCCCTTTTGGGTTGCAGTGTAGTTCAGCCTTTCAGACTGTCGGGCACCTTCCCGCCGTTTTCTTCGAGCTTCTGCATGAGTGCCTTGTACAGAGCTTCGTTGCGTTCCGCTGATCCATCTGTACCAGCGGTGACGTTAAGTTCCTGCGCCAGCGTATGACGCGCTGCCGCACTGGAATCGAGGCCGAGCACGTGCAACAGATCAACGATGGATGTACGCCAGTTACCACCGCCGCCCTTCTGCGTTGCGAGGTTCTGCACGATCGCTTCCACGTCGATCACGGGCTTCGGTGCGGAAGGATCAGCCGGTGTGGCTGCCTGACCAGCAACCGCGGTACCTTCGGCGCTTTCCGTTGTACCGGTCAGCTTGTGCCAGATATCCGTCAACATGCTCATAGGCTCGCTCCTTGCTTGTACTGGTTGGCCTGTAAGCGCAGCCTGTGCGCACCGGACGATATGCTCGATCGGAATCGAGGAAATGCAGGCTGCGGCGTTCTTTTCCTTGTTCGGTGTGCAATAGGTAAAATCGCTGTGCAGCCGATGGCATGGATAGCAAGGCACCGTCGTTGTGTGCAGTGCGATGACGCGATGCCAGTACTTGACGATGTTCTCGGGCGATGCATGTGACAGGAGTACAACCTTGGGGATGTCCTCCATGGCAACGGCCCACATTGATCCGGTATCCGGCCCGATCACCATGTCGCATTGCTGCAATAGCGCGAGCGAACGTCTGATCGGCCAAGACTTCACGTCGGCGTCGTCAACCGCAATGCTGCCGTCGTCCTTCACCGTCCACTTCGGCAAGGCGAATTGCAGACCAGTGGTTGATCCGTTGACGTGCTCCACGTGCTTGCGGATTTCTTCCGCCATGGACATTTCGCGCGTACTGGTCGGCGAGCCAAACAGCACAACCGGAATGCCAAGCTCGCGGATCAAATGAGCGATCGCCGCTGCGGAGTACGGATAGATTTTGTCGATGCGACTACCGGACAGGCACCAGCCGATCATGCGGTCGCCGATGATCGACTTGGTTTGCACCGCCTTGGCGCGTTCATCATTGGTCGGATAGAAGCGCGGATCAAACTCGTACGGCACACCGCAGATATCGTGCAGGTACTCAAGGTAGTTTACGCCGCAATGTGCACGTCGCCATTCCGCCGGCCAGTAGAATTTCGTCTGACCGGGAAACAGCGCCAACTCGGTTTCGATCGAATGCGATAGATGGCGAAAGTAGGCGTACTCTGCACCACGCTTTTCAAACCAGCCCTGCCATTCTTCGGCCGAGGTAAATGGAATATCGCCTTGCTTCTTGATCGTCAGTTTGTCGATGTACGGATTGTTTTCAAACACGCATCCCTGCGGGTCCTGCGCAATGACTTCAACATGGTAGTCCTTGTGCAGATGCGGCAGGACGGACGATACGATGATGTTGTCGCCGATACCGCCCAAGCGTGCGATGCATGCCCACGGCTTCACAGTCGCAGCCATTCGATCAATTCGGCGCCCGGCTGACACAGATCAGCCGGCGGTATCTCGCTGTGCTCCTGTTCAAAGCCGACCGCTTCAAGCTCGGCGATCACCGACTTGCCGTCGTCAATCCAAGTGAACTTGTCGTCCTCATAGATTGCCGGGATGTAGCGGCGCGTCTGATTGAGCGTCCACAGGATGCCACCGGGCTTGATCGCACGATGCAGAAGTTGTACGTCAAACTCCAGATCGAATACGTGCTGCAAGGCCCAGATCGCGATGGCGCCATGTGCGCGCAGACCGGCTTTGACAAACTGTTGCAGCATCAGCGAGTGCGCGGTGGCGAAGCCTTCGCGCGCTGTGTACACCTCTGCCATGTGACGCATTGGCGGCGATATGTCGATCCCGAGCACGGGATTCTTCAACAGCTTGGCGATGCGACCGATACCGCAGCCATAGTCGATCACCAGTTCTTCGTCATTGCGGAAGGCGATACGTTCCATCAGCCATGGCGTCTCCTGATCCCATCGCTGCTGTGTAGTCAAACCGCATTCCGGCGTAAGGATGATCGCCTTGGCAGCCTCCATGTTATCCTGCACAAATATGTGCGGATTGTACCGAGGTTCCATGAACTTCTCTCCGGGTTATTTTTTAAGGTATGGTCGCACTCTGTGGCGGCCAGACAGGCTCGCCGCCACCGGCCATGACATCGCGTTGTGTGCCAAGCGTACTCAACAGATTGCGCTCAGCTTTGTACAAAGCGATCACACTGGCTTCGTCAAAGTTGTGTGGATTGCCGTCAGTGTCGTTGATCGCCACCGTCGCCGTGTCATGTGGCAAACCGAGGCCGGACGATGCATCGCGTGCAATGGCACCGGTCTGTGCGAAGCTCGCACTGTCGATCGGATATGTGCCGTTGAGCGCCGAATTGGATGTTGACGTGATGGTGATACCATCCGCGACCTTCTGCGCGTAAACCTGATCAGCGGTCGGCGGTGGCGTCGGCGGCGTGTACGACACAAGCTGACCGCCGCTTATCGCATAAAAGCCGTTCAACCGAGCGGCCCACTCGTCATCGTTCATCTCGTACAATGTTGTCGGCAGATTTGGATAATCGGCAAAGTCGGTATCATACCAGCCGGTGATCGGTGACGGCTCTGGTACGCTCGGATTAAAGCTCCCGTATTTTGGCATCAGTACCCCCATGCTATCCAGCGCACGCCAACGCCGCCGAAGTACGTCGGCGTTGAACCGTGATTGTATCCAGTCGCCAATTGGAACTGCGCAAGGTTTGGTACCGGGATGCCGATATCCGCGATACCCAACCCGTCATCAACGCCGACAATGGTAAATATCCCGTTCGGGAAAGCGATCGGGAAATTGAAGGTATCGTAACCGGTGATCGAGGTCTGCAAGCCGCCTTGCAGAATTACGCCGTTGGGCAATCGACAGTAACCACCCGCAGAATTGCTTGCCAACAGAAAGTCGTTAAGAATGACGCCGGCCGCATTATCACCTGATCCATAAGCGCCGAGCGCCGCACGCAATCGACCATTGCCGGCGACGATGTTGCTACCGGAGTTGATCGTGGTGATCGAGCCGTCAACCTGCAACGAGCCGTGGAAGTTGACGTTGCCTTGCGCGGTCATCGTGTTGGAAGAGGTCACCGCCGCGCCAGAGACCGTGCCGGCTGGCGCGCTGACGTTGCCGTTGGTTGACGAGATACCGCCTGTCGCAGTGATCGCGCCGCCAAAAGTAACACCAGCAGCAGAGCCATCAAAATGCACCGCACCGGTTGCCAGCGTAACCCAAAACGGCCGCAATGCATTGTACACGCCAAGCGGCTGATTGTTGTTGGTCATCAGCAGATAGACATTGGTATTGTCCATCCGCCAACCGACGCCGTAGCCGGTCGTCTCGCCCAGCGTCATGCGCATTTGCATGGCGCCGGCATCAACGCCGGTCGCGATCACGCCTTGCTGAAAATAGTTGCTCAGTTGCCAACGGTTCTGCCCGCCGATCTGACCGTACGCGACCGACGAAATGCCAGTGACAAGTCCGGTAGCACCGACCGATACGGTAGCGCCGACGTAAGTACCAACCGTGACACCGCCGCTAGGTGGCAGTGAGCCGTTGGCCAATGCGGTGACGCGACCATCCGCTTCAACCGATATTTGTACCGTTGGTCCATAGGTGCCCGGTACAACGCCCGTGTTGGGAATGACAAACTGCGATTTGATCGCTGCGATGAAGTTCTGCTCAATCGTCGCAATCGTGCCATCGTCAATCACGTCGGCGGCAATGGTATCGTTGATGAACTTGGCGATCATGGAGGCCATGATCGAAGTCTGCCGCCATGTCTTATTGGCTTGCTGACCGTTGGCCTTACCAGCAACCACACCCGATGTCAGGTTGGTTGCGCCCGCATAGTCGGATTGCAGCAACACGTTGGCATTGCCGCCACCAGCCCATACGAGAAAGTCATTGCGTGGTGCAAGTGCCATCGTCGCCTTTTCCTACATTGAACCGAAGCCGGACGGATTGGCGTACAGCCATGTGGACGGATCAAAGCAGCCATCCACGGTATCGGTTGGATTGTTCAGATTGACCCACGGACCGTAACCGCCGATGACGGGGTTCTGCAAAGAAGGATCAAATGGAATGCCACCCTGATTGGATGCTGGGTCCTGCGTGCCGGTCATGTAGCGATTCCATGAGCCATTGTTGACACGTATCCACAGCTTCCAATTCGTCAGGTCCATCGCGAAGCAGATGCGGTTGCCATAGACAAAGGAGTCGAGGCCAGTATCGTTCTCGCTGAAACTGCCGAACTTGTACCCGCCGGTGCCGTCAAGCGGCCAGTTGCGCCAGCAGTTCAAGCCATAGTTGGAGTACGTCGGGTATTGGCTAGTGTACGGCGTAAATCCGCCAGTGTTGTTCCAATAGGCACCGACGATGCCAACCACGATATAGGTGCCGCCGTTGACCGGATCGTATCCGTCCCTGACAAAGTTGAATTCCCAGTACCACTTGCCGGACGGCTTGAAGTACTTGCCGATCACGCTGCCGGTGTTCCACTGCGCGGACTGCACACCGTATGCACGGGTATTGACAAAACTGCCGCTGTTCTGCACCGCGACGCGCGCCGGCTCTAGTGCAACAAACTGCTGATTGGATGGAATGTTGAAGCTTGTACCGCCAGCACCGCTGATCGTCGCTGCGATCGTCTGCCGGCGCCCGGCGCTGCCCACAACACCGCCAAGGCCGGCAATGGTCGCCGAAGCTGACAGCAACGATGTACCACGCGACGAGTCAGCGGTGATCCCGCCAGCACCGGGAATGATGATGCTGCCCACCATCTGTACCGGCGCCATGCCGGGCACGCTGACCAAGCCGGTACCGGGGATGGTCGCCTGTGCGACTTCAAGGATGGTCGCGGAGCCGATCACACTACCGATGCCGGCAATCGTCGCCCGCGTCTGGCCGGCGGATACCACGGCGGTTGCGGTGACTGATCCCACACCGTTGATCGTCGCGCTATTGCCGAAGCGCGACACGACGTTGGCGTTGGCGATGATGAAGGCTTCGGCACCCATCGTCACGGTGTAGCCGGCGGCACTCACCAGACTGTTGGCGATCACCGCGCCGGTACCAGCAATGGTCGCGGCGGCGGGCTGCGCGCGCGAGGCGTTGGCGATGATGGTACCGACGCCGGCCATGGTCGCGCTGATCGGCTGCGCGCGACTGCCGAATGCCGTCACGCCACCCGTCGCGTTGATCGTAATGCCGATCGGACGCAGCAGGTTGGCTCGCCCGATGACGCTGCCCGTGCCGCTGATCTGCATCTGCTGGAATGACGCACCACCGGCAATCATCGCGCCTGTGCCGCGAATGGTCGCCGAGGCGAAGCGCACCAGACCAGCACGAGCAAAGACACCGCCAAAGCCGGTGATCGTCGCGCTGACCGGGAACGATACCGGGTCCTTAATCAGGTAGTTGATGGCGACGCCGGCCGGTTTGATCGGCAGGTAATTACCGACAAGGATAGCGCGGAAGATGGCGTTCTGTACCGCACCGTGTACCTCAACCTGCATCGTCATATCCATGTTGTCGGTCACGGTGGCGGACACGCCTTCGTCCACCAGCAACAACTTGAACATGTCGATGACTTCGCCGATTGTACCGCGCCAGACATTTGCAGCGGCTTTGGCGTACAGCAGCTTGCGATAGGTACCGTCATCCAGACGCGTCACGCCTTCGTCAGGATCAAATGCCCCTTGCCAGTAGCCTTGCTCCCATCCGAGCAACTCAGTATCCCACGAGAAGTACACACCCGTGATCGGCGTTTCGACAAAGCGCGTGCGGCCGATCCAAATGCCAACGATATCCAACTGCGCGCCGATCGCGTCATCCAGATCAAAGTCACCCGACAGACCGGAAATGGCCGTCTGGATATCCACCAGTGGATTGAGCGCAGCCTTCAAGGTCGCGATGAAGTCAGGCTTATCCGCATTCATCGGCGGCACGAGGCCGAGATAATCATCGACTGTTGGCATGGATCAGTGCACCAGTACGGTGACGATGATGTTATCCAAGGTGCAGGTCGCGGCTTCGTTGAAGGCCATCACCACATCGGAATTTGACGGCGAGCCTGTTCTCGAGATCAACAACTGCACAATGTTGTATGTCACACCCAAATTGTCGGGCAGCATGTACGCCGGATGGAATATCTGCGTCAGGTACACGTCACCGCCGATATCCAGCGACGAGACAAAATCAGCAATCGCCTGCGCGATCACCTGTGCGGTTGATGTCGTGTATCCAACCAACGGCTGAATGGTCAGCGCGACAGTGATCGGTACCAACACCGGCCGGAAGAAACTGACCTGATAGCTGACGCCTTGCTGATCAATCACGGTTTCCGTGGTTGTACCATAGGTGCCGCAGCCGGGCGGCTTGCGCAGCATGATCGTATCGCAAATCACCTGTGCATCGCCGCCATCCACGACAAAGGCCACGCTGTTGCCGGGAATGCCGTTGGCGTCGGTCACCTTGGTATCGTTTTCGTACGAGATGTACCGCACCACACCGGGTATCTCGGCAACGCCGCCGGTCATGCCGTCAAGCACGGTCTGCGACGGCAGTTCGGTGGACACGGTTTGCCGCTGACGCAGCGCCGCGTCGCTTTCCAGCGGATCACCCTGTGTTGCCTTTGCCGGGTTGTTGACGCTTTGCCAGCCGCGTACCGGAGTGAGGATGGTTTGAATGGTATCCTGATCAGCCGATATCGCACCGGAGTTGGCGGCAATCGCGGTGACGGTGATTTCACCACTTGGCGGAATTTGTACGGTCGGCGGCAGCAGCCAGTTGTTTTGATTCTCGTCGCGCGCGATACCGTTGATGATGGTCGTACCGTTCTGCCCGATCAGCAGAAGATCGACCATGGAGTTGGTCGGCACCAGCCGCCGCATATTGTTGATTTTGACAACGCTGGATAGACCAATACCTTCCGCCGTAGCCGGCGAAAACGAGTTGTACACCTGCACAGCCATGGAGTTGGCATCGTGAATCGCCAACGCCACGATGGCGATCCACTGAAAGTCCTGACTGTCATCGCCAAGGTAGGTATCTTCGCCGTAAATGCCGAGGTACTGATTGATGAAGTACGTCAGCACGTCTTCGTACGCAGGCACATGAATGCCCGTCTGATCAACGTACGCGACAGGCGTCGTCGGAAACGTCTGTGCTGATGTTGTGGTAACAGACACCGGTCGATCCTTTTATGCGAGCGCGCCAGTCAGCAAAACGATCTGCTCGGACGGCAGCGCAATGGAGGACATGGATGCTTGTGTGCCGATCAACGGTGTGGTCGGATTGGCCTTGCCGATCTCCCACCGTGCAACCGTACCGCTAATCGCACCGCCAAGTACCGACAGGTTCAACGTCTTAGCCGCAGCCACGTCATAGTTGACGATCTGTGCAGCGAATGCCTTGGCATTGACGGTGAACAGGATATCCACGCTGGTCAGGCTGGTACTGGCCGACACCTGATTGCCAGACATGACCTGTCCGGCCTTGCCGAGATAATAGCCGGCCGGATCAATCTTGGTCGGATCGCTGGCAAGCTGCTTGTTGCCAACCGCGCCGTAATAGTCATCGTACAGCGCATCCCACATGGCGGCGCCAGTGAAATTGAAATCGCTCTTATGCGCCGCACTCAACAGCAACGCATTGTACACCGCGCCGACATAGGTGCCCTGCCACGGCAGACCGAATGCACCGCTGTTCTGTGCAGCGTTGCCGTTGTACTCGGTCATCATGATCGGAATGTCGGCCGCCGCCGTATTGACCAGCTTGGCGCGTACCGATGCCACGTCGGTAAAGCCTATCGCCTTGGCGTAAATCTGCGCATTGGTATCGGCCGGAGCGACCGGGTACGAATGGAAGCAAAAGAAATCCACCTTGCCCGCACTATCGACAAGGAAAGCCGCGATATCCGGCGCATTCCACGATAAGCCTTCGGTGGCGCCCACCTTATACGCCGCGTTGATCCCGTGCAGCGTATCAGCAATCGCGTTGAAGTATGCGCTGTACGTGTCCACGTCAGACGGCCACTCATTGCCAACCGACCAATAAATGATCTCGTGGCCAGCCGTCTTTTCCGCCTGCGCAAATGTACCGACCAGTGATGCCCACTGTGACGGTGATAACACTTCCTGTCCGGTCAGCGGCCCCACGCCCATGATCAAACGATAGGACGGGTCCATGAAGGACGTGGCATTTGCCCACCACGCATTCATCACCGTGTTGTCTGTACCGAAGTTGCGCGCGATGTACTGGTCAGCGTTGATACGCAACAGTGTTGGCCTGATCTGCGCCAACGACGAAACCACGCTAGAATTGGCCAGCGCGGCAAACTTGTTGTCGGCCAGCGCACCAGTTGACAGACCGAAGTTGTACCGCGAGAAGCCTTTGATCACCGAGGTAAGTGCAACGCTTCCGGTCGCAGTTGCCGGTGCGATCTGGATGGTGAAGCTCTTGGTAACCGTGGAGCCGTTGGTCAGTTGCGCGGTGATCGAAACCGAGTTTGTACCGGCCGTCAGCGCACCAGCGGTTTGCAGTTGCGAGTTTACGATCTTGAAGTTGGCGGCATTGCTACCGCCTAGCGCACCGAAAGTACCGGTGAACTGCCCGCTTGACGTGACTACCACGATATTGCCGACCACGGTTGAAGCCGGCGAGCCTGCGGTGACCGTCTGATTGTCAAGCAGGATATCGGTTACCGTCTGGCTTGCCAAGCGCGGATCGCCCGCTTCGCCAACCCAATGATAGGTGCCGGTGCCGGCCCCGGCCGGACGCGCCGCATAGGCTCGGATGTAGTCGATATGCGCACCGGAGCCGTTGCCGCCGGCCACCGACTGCGCACCGTCAAAGGTGATGTTGCTAGCCGTCGCCGCCGTCGGATCAGACCCTTGAGTCCAGATGTTCGGCTCAGTCCAATAGTACCAATTGCCGGCCGCGTTGGTTTGCCAGATCACATTGTTGACGTAAACGATCCGCGTGACGTTGCTGCTAAAGCCGGCATTGGCGCCGTTCTTCTGCACCACACCGGCCGAAGTGACCGTCCACACCGCACCGTTGATATCGGTGATCGAGCCGATACCCGGCGTTGCACTCGGGATCGTCGTACCGGCAAAGTCGTCAAGGAATTGCGCAGCCGACTTGTTGAGTGTACCACCGGTACCGGAGTAGGCCGCCGCGCGCGAGGCCCACACACCGATGTAGTCAACCTGCATGACGTTGGTTGTCGTCGGCGTGGTGACTGCCGGTGCACCAGACCAGCTAGTTGGACCACCGATCGCCAGCACGCAATTGATGTACCAAAGGTTGGCCGCGATATCGGACGGCATCGCCTGTTGATACGTTTGTACGTTATCAAACCAGAAGGTGATGGTTGATCCGGTAAGCTCTACGCCATAGGTGTGGAACGCCAGCGAGACATCGGCAACACCTGTGTAGTCATTTTCATGGCTGGCGCCGGCAACGCCTGAATGAATGGACTGACGTACAACACCCGGCGAGCCACCGAGCAGTTCAACAACGTCAAGCTCACCGGGCGGATACGTAACAGTGCCGCCAGTGTGTACAGACAGCGGATAGAGCACCAACGCACCCCACGTACCCGGACCACCATTGGCCGGGCCGCCTTTCGGCATTTGAATCCGGCCTTCGCAATAGCCGTGGTTGAACGCATAGAGGCCGGGTTCCGGGCCGCCATTGATCTCGCGACAGGACGTGATGCAGCCGGAATTCCACGGCTGGCCTGCGGGATTGATCACACTGACTGGTGCGCCCGAACCCTCAAATGCGCCGATGTCATAAGCAGTACCTTGCGGACGACCTAGACCGGTCGCATCGGTCGTCACTACTGGAATCGTCAGCCCATGATTGAGCGCAGCCGAGCCGGCGCCAAGTGCGTAGTTATTGGCTGGGTACGAGGATGCGTTGATGAAATTCGGATTACCGCTCTGCCCGTTGGGGTTCCATCCGGTCGTGGCGCCGCTTGAGAACGCAGCACCATTCGTCAGGTACACATCGTTATAGTCGATCTGTCCAACCGCAGTCGGTGTCCAACCATTTGTCACGAAGGCAAACGACGATGCACCGGAGCAAGCGATGATGTTATTCTTGAACTCGCTCGCTGCGTTTGGCGATCCCATAGAGAACGCCCAGCCACTCACATCCAGCGTGTTGTTGTAAAAATGGAAGATGCCGTTGGTTGATGTAGTGGTATTCGTGGTGTTCTGACAGATCACAGCAACCGGTCCAGCACCGCCCTTTATGCGTATCGTATTGTTGTACGCGGTGAGAATCTTGCCGTTGACCGGATCGGACAGCATCATACCATGCAGGTTCGTGCCGTCGTAAATCTGTTCGATGTAGTTGTTGCGGATCGTCAGGTTGCCGTTGTTGACCGTCTGGATACCGTCATTATGCCCGTTGGAATTGGAATTCCGCATAATGATCGTGTTGCCATCAACCAAGATGGCATCGTCAACCGTATTGCCTTGGATGTATATGCCATCCGTCTGATCGGTGAAGCTGGCGCCGTTCGCGCCACCGCTATCTGCCGTGTCAACGTAATTGCTCGAGATCAGGATGCCGGAGCTTCCCGCTCCGGTAATGTTACGAATGTCAAAGGCGCACGAATGTCCGTTGTTGTTCGTACCGCCAACGTGGACCTTGCAACCTTGTACAACAACGCCGTTCATCACGCCGGAGTTGCCGTTGATCCACACGCAGTCAAAACCAGAACCGGGATTTTGCAGCGTGAGATTGTATACACCGATGTAACTGCGGCTGATTATATCGAGGCAATCCCGGCCCGCAGACTGACCGTCGATTATGACGGTTCCATTGTGCCCGGCATCGGTGCCGGCGGTAATTATGATCGAATTTCCCGATGTACCGCTTTTGCCGATGGTCAGCGTCTCATTGTACGTCTGCGAAGCTGCGCCGCCAGAGATATAAATCGTATCACCGGCCGCAACGCTGGCCCAAACGATGTTTGACAGGTTTTTCCACGCACCGGCCCACGACGTTCCGGCGCCGCTGGTAGCAACCGAATTGTCAACGTACCACTTCGCGCCTGCCCCAATTGGTACACTAGGCGCCGTCCTTGCTATGATCGACAGGACGCTATTCGAGATGGCAAACGCGTTATAGCCATAGCTTGACACATGGCCGGAGCCATTGTCGGCATAGTACTGCTGTTCGTTGACCCACGGCAGATAAAACTCGTTGCCACCAAATGCCAGATGGTTCATCCATCCGCCCGGTGAGCCGGTACCACCACCAGAGGTCAACTGCGCGGGATTTGGCGTGACATCGGCGCCGTAATTCGTCGCCGTCAGGATGTACATGTACTGCGGCGTGGACGTGTAGTCGGCCGGATCAGGCAGCGACGAAAGCTGCACCGTCCACTTCAACACGCCATCGAGGTAGAAATTGATCAGCGTGTTGGTCCACTCGATTGCATACTCGTGCTGGCCGGACGCATCAAATGGAATGGAGGACCACAACTCGCCGCCTGTACTCTGCGCAACGCCGAAGTTGACCACCTGTCCGTTGGAGTTGGAGTCAACGCGAATGTCGATCTCCGGCGGCCAGTGATAAATCTCCCATGCTTCAAGGCACCACTGGAAACTGATCCCCGGCGTGGTATCGACCGCCGCACTGACCGCCCAGTACCCGTACTGCTGCGTAAACGAGTTGACGGTATGCAACAGCGTACCGACAAACGGCAGGTTGGTACCGGCCTGTAGGTTGATGTAGTTCTGATAGGCCGCAGGCGTCGGCAACACGCCAAGATGCATCTGCCCGCCTGAAATGGAATACAGCCCGGCGATCGGCGTGGATGGGTTATTCGGATTGGTCCACCACTGCGAACCGCTTTCATTGTTGTTTGGGCCGCCGCGTCCATCCGGCGTAGCTGGCGTACAAAAGCCGAAGTTATCACCAGCCGTCCAAGCACGATGCGTCAACCATGGTTCGGTTGCAGTGAAGTCATCGTTGAACGTCGTCGGCACTGATGTACCGGTCGCCCATACCCACCAGCCGCCCGATGTGTTGCGCTGATGGATTTGATTATTGTACCACAACAGCAGGTTGACATTCTGCGTCGAAGTATCGGTTGTACCGCCGTGTTGTATCTGATTGCCCTGCGTCGCCGACGCCACCAGAGTCCACGGCGTGACATTCTGATCATACAGCACGTCACCCGGCCCGGTGATCGACGCACCGTTGGCCGACGTGGTGATGCGCGGATCACTTGCCGGTACAACCGCCGTGCCGTTCCACACATTCCAGCCCGAAGCGGTCTGCTGATAGACCGTGTGGTTGTGGTAGTACAACTCCAACGTCGTGGTCGCGGAGCCTTGCACTGTACCGTTGTAAATGATGTTGCCGTTGGCGCCGGTCAGCGACCATGTATCAAAAGGACCGGACGATGCAGTGCCCGGCGTACGCGAGGCGAGTATGATGCCACCGGCATCCACCAGCGTTGTACCTTCCGGCGACTCGCTCTGCGCGGGGATCGGCGATCCCACGCTGCCATTCCATGCGTTGTTCTGCCATGCCCACCAGCCGGGGTTATTGCCAAGGCTATCGGTGCTGTTGGCCTGCTGGTACACCGTGTGGTTGTGATAGTACAACTGCACAATGTTGCGCGTTGACATATCAACTGTGCCGTTGACGGCAATGCGAAATCCGTTGCCGTCATTCAAATTGACCAGCGTCCACGCGTTAAGCTGTGCATCGTAAATGACTGTGGCACCAGTGGTCACGGCGGTAATCAATTGATCAGGCGGCTGCGACGGCGCACCGGTACCGCCACCGCCACCCGGCGACGGTGTGCTCATGGTCGCGCCCGTGAATGCCGCGCACTGATTGCCGTACGGAGTCTTCGTGTTGCCGTTGGTATTGACCAGGGTATCAGCGTCGGTATTGCCACCAGCACCGGCCGGCGGCACATAGCCGTACCAACTCCAAAGCCACGGGAACGCCCCGCAGAAATTGCTCGGCTGATTCGTCGTCAGATCAATGAAGGCTTGTACGCATGCATACTTGCCGTTGATGATCTTGTCATCCGATGGGACGCTGGCACCCGACGTAGAGTTGCCGCCTTCGCCCATGAGCACCGGCATGACGCCATCGGCCGAATGCGCGTAGTTCTGCCACTGGTTGATCCAGCTATGGATGTTGTTATAGTAATCCTGCATCGTCGCGGCGCTGCCGAACGCCCACGGGTACATGTGGATGTTCCAGCCGACATTCGTCCATGTCGAATAGATGGCGGCGTTGATCGAATTGAAGCCGTTGTAGTTGCCGTTCTCCGACTCAAAGAAGATCAGGCTGTTGTTGCCGGCACCACGAATGGCATTGTAGATCGCCTGATGGCAGTTGCCCGAGTTGTACACCTCGTTTTCAGTGGTCCAAATGACCATCGGCTGCTGCGCATAGTGCGTCGCCATGCGCGTGTACCAAGCGCAGGAATTGGTCAGATCAGTACCCGAGCGGACCTGCGGCTGCCCGGGTACATAGTCGGACAGCATGACGACGAAGCCTTTGGCAATGGCATCATCGACCCATGCGAAGATCGCTGCGTCCGGTTGCGCGCTCGCGTAGCCGTTGCCGTCCGCGCCGACCGCAAGGTTGATCGCATTGCAGTTCGGAAATAGCTGCTTGACCAGCGACGCCGGCACCGAGGACATCATGCCGTCAAGCACCGCCACGCCGTAAATGGTGAACGGCTGACCACCGCGCAGCACCCGCCCGCCGCTGACCGACCATGCACCAGTTGGCGCGGTCGTGACCGACGCCGTGCCGGTTTTGATCTGTGTGCCGTACGCAGTCAGCGCGCCGTTGCTCTGCTGCGTCAGCATGTTGCCCATATGCGCGGCGGCCTGATTGCCGGGGATGTAATAGATGTACGCAGCATAGCCGTTGAAGTGCGTCGGCGCGTAATCCAGTACAACCTGTACCGCCTGTGTGCCGCCGGCATCGGCATTGACGGTTGCAGTTGAATTGCCAAACTCGCCAACGATCACCGGAAGCGCGGTGAAGGCGAGTATGCTGGCGATGTCAGAGACAAGCTGATTGAGGTTGGTTGTGTAATCCGTGCTGTACGACGTGCGGCCGTTGTAATAGTGCATATTCCAAAAGACGTTGGTCCACGACTTGTACCGACCATCGTTGATCAGACCGGTCGGCGAGTAGCCGCCGATCGGGTCCAATCCGATCGGCGCGGCGTTGCCGGCACCGCGGATTGCGTTGTACACCGCCTGATGTTCATCGGACACTTGGCCTGTGCCGTTCTGCGGCGCAGACATCGTGTTGAACCAAACCAGCGGATTAGACTTCCACTTGGTCGCAAGCTGGGTAAACCAACTGATCATCGTCGGGTCATTGGCGCCCAACGAATTCGTGGCGTTGTAATTGCACAGCACAACGACGATGCCGAGTGCGGTCAGCCAGTTGATTGCGTTGATGATCGTCGTGTCGTTGATCGTCGCGGTGTAGCCGCTCTTGCATATGATGCGCACAAAGTTGCAGCCGGGGAAGTTGGCCAGCAACGGCGTGCAGTTGGAGTTGGCAACCACGGTGCCGACCGTGGTATCAAGTACGCAGATACCATTGGCGACGAATTTGATCCCGGCATTGTCAACGACGAAGCCATTTGACATGCGGAAGGGTGGCACATAGACATAAGCACTGGACGACGGTGCGGTTGCCGGCGCCTGTGGCGTCACTGTACCGACCGGCATGGTTGTCGGCACGCCAGGATCAGGCTGATTCCACGTGACGACGGTGGTGCCGTTCCACTGATACCAACGAAAGCCTTTGGCCATCTGCGCCCATAATTGGCCGTTGACCACACGGATGGAATCAACGAAATCGCCATTGACCGACGTGGAGATTTTGATCTGCTGGCCGTTGCGCGTGAGCGCACCCGCCGGCCATGCTATGCCATAGTACGTGTTGGCCGGCGTCATCATCGGCAACGTCCACACGTCGCCATTGGCATCGGTGACCGAGCTTGGTCCGCCGGCCTGCGCGCTGACCGGAGTTATGTCGTTGGCATTGAGTACGGTCAGGTAGCCTTGGTATTCCTCATTGCTCAAATTCGTCCAGTTCATCGCGCACTCGACTTGGTTGACATCGAGTGTCACGGGCAACGGAATAGTCGCGCCAGTGCCCGGCTGCAACGGCGGCAGGTTGTAAATGTTGCACTTGGCAGGAAGGGTCGTCGTACCGGACATAAAATCTTATTCCTTGGCTGTGTCCGATTGCAAAACCGCCTGTTGTTGCCGCCACGCATCGCCGCGTGCGCCACCGCTGCCATGCGGATCATGTTCGGAATAGTGCGCATCGTGACAGCCATTATCCGGCGGCGGCAGTGGTTGGATTGGCTTGTTCTGTTGTACAGGTTGATCGGACATGGATTTGCTTCCTTACTTCATCATCCCACGGATGACCGTGCCGTAGTCGGTCAGCACCGAGAAATCAAACGGCGCTGCAAGAAGCAGGTCCGCCGTTGACGTATCCCAGTTCGCGTACCAAGCAGCGAAACCATTCGGCAAGGCGCCAACCTGATTCATCACGTCCATCCAATTGGCGTCACGTGTCGCGCCATCAGTGCTGTCACCGAATTCAAAGCAGAACGGTGCAATAGCTCCCTGTTGGTTGTTGAAGATCAGAAGTTGGTTGAGCAGCGATTGCAGCGAGATACCGTTGGCCGGCTGCCAGCCGTAATAGTGGTAATCCCAACCTGCATTCGTCATGGTGGAGAAGTTGCTGGCCGTCATGCCGGGCGGATTGTCGCCCATTGAACATAGCACCGGATTGGTATTGCCAGTGTTGCGCACGGCATCGTACATCGCGCGCATCATGTTGGAGATACCCGCCGCGTCACCGTGCGGCTCATTCTGCGTACCGAACCACACGTACGGATTCGACTGGAATGTTGTCGCCCATTCAGCGAGCCAGTTGCACGCATCAGTCAATGCCTGACCGGTCGCATAATTGCCCGTGTAGTGTACTTCGGCGTACACGATGATCTTGTTGGAAGTCAGATCGTTGACCCAATTACGCACCGTTGCATCGGTTGCAGGATGCGATGCGTTGGCCAGTGACGTGGCGTACAAGTCGGCGAAGCGTACGAGGTTGATCAGCGGGAAGGCGCGCTTCAACGCACCAGACGAGAACCGGCCAAGGTCCATTGAACCGCCGCCGCTGCCCCATGGCCGACGATAGATGCAGTTGATACCCTGCGCATGAAACACAAGGCCATTTGGATCAGTAACGCGGCCGTTCGCAAGCAGGAAGCGACCCGAAGCCGGCGGCGCTGGTGCCGAGGGATCACCGCTGATCTGCGTCCACGTGACGACGCCGGGCGAGGTCGTATTGGACATCCACCAGCCGACACCGTTCGGTGCCGAGGCGTAGGGCGCGGACTGCGCAATCTCGCCGCCAACCTTTTCGATCACCGTGACGTTTTGCGTGCTGGTCTGTACCTGCCACGTTGTTGTACCTGCCGGCAGCCAGTCGATTTGCCCGTTGGCGTCGATCCGCCAGCTATCACCGTCATTGTCGATCAACACGGCGCTTGTACCGCCAGCAACCGCAGTCGCTTTGGCGTACTCGGGCGACGGGCCGCCCGGTGTTGGCGGTGGCGGTACAACGACGCGCGGATCACCGGCAATCAGTACCCAGCCCTTCGTCACCGGATTCCACTGTGCCCACTGTCCGCCGGCCGTCTCGTAATAGACGATGCCATTGTGCAAAAGCAGAGCTTGCAGGTTGTGCGTATTGGTATCGGGCACACCGTTCTGTGCCGCCTGCATACCATCGGCCGCCTGTACCAACGTCCATGTGATGCCTTGCGGATCAACGAAGGACTGCGCAGCACCAGTGACGGTTGTACCTTCCGGCGATTCCTGCTTACCGGCGGCAACCAAGGTCACCGTGGATAGCTGCGACGGCACACCGGAACTGGCGGCATTGGATGCGACAACCTGTACATCCCACACACTACCCGGCGGACTGAGGCCGGTCACGGTCGCGCTGTTGGTTTGTACCTGCGCGCCGATGTTTACCCACGCACCACCGGCATGCGGGCGGTACTGTGCCTGATAGAAGATCGGCGCGTCACCGGTCGCCGATAGCGTCCACGTCAAGGTAAAGCCGGACTGCGTTGTGTTGGTCGGCTGTACATTGGTCGGCGCCGATGGCGGGATCGCTGTACCGGATGCCGTATTCAACTGATTGGTCTGCGAGGTTGCCGAGCCGCCGGTATTGCTGGCGACAACCTGTACGATGTACGGCGTTGCCGGTAGCAGCCCGGTCATGTTCAACGTGGTGCCGGTGATCGGCGCACCATAGTTGGCAAAAGCGTTCGCGCCGGTACGGTACTGCACCTGATAGGTTGGCGTCGGCAGACCGGTGGCCGATGGTGCCCATGTCACGGTCGCCGATGACGCCGTGATGTTGGTAAACTGCGGCTGCCCCGGTGCGGATGGCGCGGTCGCCGTCTGTGCAAGCTGACGCGTGATGAAGGTCGTGGTCGTGGTCGTCACGCTGTTGATCGCGTCCACTGTCAAATCGTACGTCTGACCGCCCAACAAATTGACAACGGTGACCGGACCCTGACTGACCGGACTGCCGAACGGTGTCCAAGTGGACGCGCCGTTGATCCGGTATTTCGGCTGATAGGTGATCGGCGTTGAGCCGGACGCTGAATTGGTCCAATTGAGGACCAACGTGCTGATCTGAATGTTGGTCGCGGTGATGTTGGTCACGGGCGACGGTGGCGTACCAACCGGCAACGTCTGAATGGTCACGCTCGGCGAGTTGGAGTTACCGGCGTTGTTGGACGCGTTGATGTAGAAATCATAATTTGTGAAGGCGGCCAGACCGGTCACCGTTTCCGACGTGCCGCTCTGCGGTGGTCCGTACGGCACATAGTTGTTGCCGGAGCCGGACTGACGGTACATCACTTGGTAAAAAATCGAGCCGGAGCCGGATGCGGACGGCGACCAGTTCAGTACAATCGAGCCTGACGTAACCGTACCCGGTGTCGGATTGCCCGGCGCTGACGGTGCCCGCGTCGCCGTGGTGAAGGTGACGATCTGCGATGTTGTTGCGCCTGATTCGTCAACAGCGAGGATATCAAGGTCGTATGTGCGATTGGCCTGCAACCCTGTCAGCACGTCATTCAAATCGGTTGTCGGCTCGCCGAATTCGGTCCATGGCGCATTCTGCGCGGTCGTGTGCAGCCGATACCGCACTGTGTAGATCGCAGGGGAGGCCATTTGATCAGCTTCCTACTTGGTACGGCGACCACGATACCGATACTGCGGTGTCGCTGATTACAGTCACCGCGACGTTGATCGGACGTGGGGGCGGCTGGTCTAATTCGGTTTGTGGCTGTGTGATGTACTTGGTTTGCGCCGGCTTGTACGCGCCGTACACCGTCATCAGCGTAAAGCTTGCAGTGAATTGCCGTGTATTCTGATTGGCTGTGGACGAGTAGCCTTGCAGTTCAACAACGCCCGGCGTCTGCACCGCGCGCATCTGAATGGCGATGTCCCGTGTGTTTGCCGTGCCTACACCGAGTACTTCATTCAGCCAATCCATCCCATCGGACGTATCAAGAAACCACTGTCCGGTCCAAAGCCGCAGACGCGTGGCGACCGCTTGAGCCACCGCTTCCGGTTGATCAATGTAGAAATCATTCTGACCGCGACCGAAGACAAAATCCCCGGTCGGACTGAGCTTGCGGTACCTCATGCGACCATTGCCGGCTTCAATACGCCGCCCAGCACTTCGGCGATGGCGCGACAGATCGCAGTGAAGTTTTTGTGGTACAGCTCCGCATCGGCGTACGAATCAACGAAGCAAACTTCGATCAGTACTGCCGGCATTTCGGTCATGTTGAGAAAGTACAAATCGTCGCGGAACTTGGAGCCGCGATTGATGAAGCCACCAGCATCATGCAACGCGGCACAAAACGCATTCGCCAGACCAAGATCAGTCAGGTAGCAGCATTCGGTGCCCATCGGATCGGGCGTAGTCTGGAATGCGTTGAAGTGTACCGAGACATCCAGACTGCGGTCGTGTGCATTGTGGAAACCGACGATGGTTTCAAGGTTTGTCTGCTGATCAGTGCTGGTATCGTCGTGGAAGGTCAGCACTTCAACGCCGCTGTGGTTCAGTTCAACCGCCACCTGATCAACCACGTTGCGGGCTTCGTCCACTTCGACAAGGTAGCCTGACGCACCGGGCACGTGCTTACCGTGCCCGCTGGATATGATCACAGCGACCATGACGTTTACCCTTTGGTTGTTGAACTAGCTACCCGGCGTGGGTCCGCTTGTCGCCGATGCGACGGTGCCGGTTGTACCGTGACGATGCGTTGATGCGTGCGTACCCGCCGTGCCCCACTGTATCTCGCCCTTCACCACCAAATTGCCGGTGATGTTGACCGTAGGCGTATCCAGAGTGACCGATCCAGTTGCATGTACTCGTGCTGTAGCAGACCCGTCCACTGTAACATCATTGGCGTTGGCGTCGGCGGTAACCGATATGCCGCCATTAACCGCCTTAATGACTTTGTTCTTTGCATCAGTCGTGATGCTAATGTCGGTTCCGTTGACCACGCGAGCGACTTGGTTATCCGCATCAAGCTCCACGAAGATCGTGCCATCGGACGTGCGCAACTGCGCTGTCTTATCTGATACGTTGGGTATCTTAGTGGCCTGGGAGTACGGACCAGGAATCGCGAAGCCGTCCGACAGATCATGCAACCTCATTTCAAATTGTGGTTGTACACCGCCGTTCTGCCACCAGTTGTCGATGCAACGGGAGGAAAACACGACAAGGCATTCGTCGCCTTCGGTGATCGGAAACGTCAAAGCGTATTTGCCGCCACGTGGAAACACGATAGGCACGTCATGCAGCAATGGCAACTCCACGTCTGATCTCGAGCCGTCAGGCGCCAACACCTTGACCTGAATAGCCGGACGCACGGTCGCGGTGATCTCGCCATCCTGACCGAGCGACGTGGTATTGATGATGCCCGGCATAGCCGTCCACATCTTCACCTGTTGCCCGGAGACGGCAGCCTTGATCGCCTCTGGCAGCCCGCCGATGCGCTCGCGATAATCCATCTAAACCCACTTCCACACGAGCGTGCCACCGACGATGAAACGCAGATGCGAGGTTACGCCCAACGTATTGAAATTCGGCGGATCAGATGGTGCACCATCGGTCATGATCCAAAGCTCGCCGCCAATGCCGAGATACGGGTACTGCGCCAGCAGATTGGCGCCCGTGACCAGCGGCAGCCCGGCGACCAGCGGCGTGCCGTATTGATCGTAAATCGTCGCAATCCATGAGCCGTAGGCGTCCCGCCATAGCAGTTTGAATTTGTAATCCACGCCAAGCAACGTCACCGAGAAGACTTGTGGCACACTCGGTTGCAGCGGAATGTCATAGGTCGTCGCGGCCATTTACGCCCATCCCGGCGGAAGATCGCTCTGCACTGGCGGCTGCAATGGCGACGCCTGTACCACCTGTGCCTGTTCTGAAAGGCCAGCAAGGTCTGTACTGCCGCCGACCGGTGTTGAACTGATACCCTGCGGCTGCACAACCGAAGGCGCCACCTTGCCGACATTGGTTGCCGGCTGCGTCTGTCCCGGCTGTGCCTGTGTACCTGAACCAGTACGAATGACCTGTGTCGTCACAATGAAGACTTGGCGACAGACGATATCAACGATCAAACAGTACTCGGTCCATGCATCCGTCGTCTCGCTGATCGACTCGATGACCATGTTATCGTACGAGCGTTTGCCGGTAGTCAGCACCACCGGTAAACGCTTGCTTTGGATGGTGCGCAGGTTGTTGTACACCGATTTGGCGTACCACTCGCCGCGCATGCTTTCGGTCCAACCCCAACGCAGATTGACCGTAGGAGGATCAAGATAGGCGTGGTCGCTGATAAGCGAGCCGCTTTCCACCGGATGCCGCGTTACGATCAGCCGGTCGCTGTGCGATTCGGTGATCGCACAGTCCGGCACGAGTGCCATCAACCGCCGCGCACTGAGGCCGAACGCCTGCGTTGCGGGATTGAAGCCGAAGCTGGCAAACGAAGTGAAGCTTGCGCCGAAGCCACCGCCGGGTATGGCAAGCGGTGACGGTACGCCGACCAGTCCGGTGATCGCGTTGACACCGGCAACAACGGTTGCTGCCTGTCCGGCCGCACCAGCAAGTCCGGCAAGTGCTCCGCTCATCTCAACAAACTCACCAGCGATTGATCAGAGACGCCAAGCGTGCGACCGGGATTGGTCGGATCGACCGAAATGCACTCGGCTGTTGTGTACCACTCATTGCCGCGCGTATCGCCGCTATGGTTGACCATGATGACTTTGTACCTGCCGTCAGCATCCAGATTGTTGGCCAGCACGCGGTTGGTTGTGCCCTGACTCAAATCAGCAGTGTACTGAAACTGCGCACGCTGCACAGAATTGCTGTTGATATTGACGGTGGAAGCGCGACCGATCGCAGGATTGAGCAATGTGGTAACGCTCACACCGTACGCTGTCTGATGCGGCATGCCGATCATGCCCGAGTCCTTGTTGATGTCTATGATGTCATCCGGCTTGTACGCAGTGACTTCAAGAAATTCGACATTGCCCTTGTTGATGTACCAGTTGCAGCGGTAGGTGGACGCCACGTCATCCAGTACGTCGCGGCCCATGTTGAAGATAGACTTGCCACGCGGTGCCGGCTTGGGTGGCGTATTGGTATCGGTCGGAAAGTTGCCGACGCTGCAACCGTACTTATTGAACACCTGCATGGTCTGATCCAAAATGTCCTGCGGCAGGTATCCCTTGCTCAGTGACGTATTGATCAAACCCCACTTGTGCGCCGAGTCGCCATCCGCCGCGTTGAGAAGGGTAATGCGATCTGTGGCACTCTCCCGCCCGTGGCGCACCTGTACAAGCTGGCCTTGAAAGATGATACCCTGATTGCCGGGATAGCCTGCAACCAAGGTGACCTGCGCTGGCGCACTTTGATTCCTCTTTGGGTCCTTCCAATTATCACCACTGAACACGCCTTGCTGCGAGCCGGCAGGCACCGAAGTACTGGATGGCTTACTGCCGGGACCGCCAGCGATCACATCACCCGGCGGCACAATCGGCATGGTCAGCAAGAGTTTGCGTGTGCGATCGGACAAATTGTACACGGTGATTTCCGCCGTGTCTGGCTGCACAACGGTCAAACGCGACGTGACGCGAAAGACGATGCGCATCTGCGACAGGTCGATCAGCACCGAGCTATTCTGATCCTCAATCGTCAGGCTGCATACGCGCAACCATTGCTGTACACCGGGCGCGCCCTTGCCGGTTACCGGATCAATTACCGCCTGTCCTGTTGCATCGCTCATGCGAACACCGGTTGCAATCTGCGTATCACGTCAGAGTTGGCGTCGCGCATCGCGCGTCCGACATGATCTGCCGCAGCATGTGGATCGGAAACGCCCGTGATGGTGATATTCGGCGACGAATTAAGCGAAACCTGTGTGTTCTGTTGTGGCATCTGGCTTGGCGAAACCGACGACGAATTGAAGTTCGGACGGCCGACATTCCAACCTTTGCGCATTATGTCGTACAGCTTCGCCTTGAAGTCCGGGCTTTGCGCATCCTGCGGCGTCAGCGTCGCAGGATCAGCCGGTTGCTGACTGGCACTTGTCGGTACCGGAGACGTGGTTGGCATCGTCTTAGGCGCCAACGCCGCAGGATCATTCGGTTGCTGGCCGGGATTATCGCCGAGATTACCGACCCTATCCTTGAACCAACCAACGACGCCGGTACTGCTCTGGCCGGGATGCCGGGCACGTGCCGCCGCCAGCCGCTTTGCCCACATTTCTGGCGTGGTGTTCATCTGCGAGCCGCCCGGCAGTGACGGCCAGATTTTGTTTAGCGCAATGGCGATATCCAGATCACGGTCACCCTTCTGCAAATCGCCAAGCAGGCTACGCCCGGTCAATGCCTTGTACCGATCCTGTGCAAGAAACCAAGCAGCGCGGTCCTGTTGCTTCGGATCGTTGATGTCGGTTAGCTCGCCGCCGCTTTCCTTGACCAAATCCGACCATGTACCACTGATGATCTGGTATTTGCCGAATGCGCTACTGCCTTGCTGATTGCGCTGATGGTACGGATCAGGTCCCGACGATTCGCCGCCTGATAACGCTTCAAGGAATGACGCCGCTTCTGGCGCCATAGTCTGATCAGCCGTGGGGAACGGTACAACATCATCGCCCGGACCAAGCGGACCGATCTTGCGGCCCTGCCGACGCTGCATCTCAGTGAAGTTAATCCGCTCACCAGTTTGCGGATTATAGAACATCGGGTCTCGATCACTGCCCTGCTTCTGCCAGCCTTCGGATTCTGCCTGCTTGTACACGTCCTGCTGCGCAGCGGCATTGGTTTCGTACGTAATTCCCATGGTGGCAAGCGCAGCAAATGGAATCACGCCAAGATACGCCAGCGCCAGAAGCGGCGTCTTCAAAATGCCCATGATGCCCGGTAGGAAAGATATGGTCAGATAGGCGAGCAACCCTTCAAACGCCGGGATGAACGCCTTATCAATGCCGAGCTTTTCCGCCATCGGCGTGATCAGGTTGTTGAACTTTTCGATCGCCTCGGTCGCATTCTTGATCGGACCTTCCCACTTGCCCCAATCAATCAGCGAGCCTTTGCCTTCGGTTTCCTTCCACTGATCGTAGTCATTCTTTAATGCAGCCAACGCGATGCCAAGGAACAGCAAACCGGCGATGCGACCACCGCCGGGAATACCGGCCAGGTTCAGCACCTTGCCGAGCGCAGCCGAGCCACCGGCTGCGGCTGCGGCAATGCCGCCAACAGCTACACCGCCAGCAACTTGATCCTGCTGCTCATTGCTCAAACCCTTCCACCACGTCTCCACCTTGGAGAACAGCGCGTCAAACCGCTTGCCGGTGTCGTCAAGATATTTGCCGATCGCTTCCGAGTGGCGGCCCATGAATTTCTCAAAGTCGCCTAGCGCGCGTTGTACCGGCCCGATGAAATCGTTGGTCGCACGATCCTTTAGCAGAGTGAATGTGTCGGTGATCTTGAACCAACTTGCACGGAACGCCTCGCCCTTCTTGCCAAGCTCGTCAAGCTGATCCATCCACTGCTTTGTCTGCGCCTGACCAGTTTCAAAGCCCGGAGCGAACTGCTGGGCTAAGCCACGCCGGATCAGATTTGGATCGAGGCCCAATATCCCCTGTATCTGATTGACTAGCTGGGTTGTTGTACCTTCCTTATCCGCGCTCGCTGCAATCTGCCGCCGTGCTTCGGCAAACACCTGTACAATCTGCTGCGTCGGATCATCCGAGGTTACACCCTGAAACGCGCCTTTGATGACTTCGCTCAGATGCGGAACTTTAAGCGCCTGTTGCGCATATTCTTCAAGCGCCGTGGTCGCGTCGCCGATGCTGCCACCGGCCGAATAGAACGCATAGCCGAGTGCATGGATATTCTCAATGCTCGTATTTACACGCTGTGCTTCAAGGTTCATATTGCCCATGCCGATGGCAATATGACCGAGGCCGGTCGCGATCGACACAGCGGCGGTCGCGGCTGCTGTACCAAGTTCAAAGAAGCGCGAGACCGTGCTGCGCAGCGTTTTGTCCAACCCCTCCATGAAAAGGTTGATCGACTTCATGCCGTCGGTAAAGCGGTTCTGCTGGGTCTGATCAACATCAAACCCAAGCTTCACCACAAACTCTTGCAGGACATCGGCCATCAATTACTCCATGGCGTCACGCAGCCGCCATTCGTTTTCATCCTGCACATCGAGGTACTCATTCATCCGTGCAAGATCAACCAAATCCAATGTACCGTCTAACAACGACTCGTACTTACACATGCCCCTCCCCACGGGACGCAGTACCCAATCCACGTCTTCGGCCATGTTCAGGAATTCAACTGGCCGTTTGGTCGGGAGCTTTCTTGGTTGGAGATCGAGGGAAGGGCGGGCATAAAAGGCCCGAGATTTTCCTGCAACGTGGTCGTGGTGAGATTGATCATCTGCCCCATGTCGATATCGTCAAACTGCAATTGATTGATGCGAGCATTCCAGATCGAAGTCCATGAGCCGTGTTGCTCGCGCAGGCACAGCGACAGGCACTTGCCGATCACAAATGTACAGTCTTCATCCGATACGGTGGCCAGCGCGGCGACCACGCCTTGCAGACTACCAGCACCGGACAGCACCGGAAGCAGCCGCTTTGTGACGAAGAATTGGTCCATCACGGACAGCTTGCCGGTCCTGTACAAGTTTCCATTGATTGTTATTTCAGCCATGGATCACCTTACGAGATCACCCCAAGGATGCGGTCGATGTACCCAACGTTGAAACCCCACTCCATGATGTTGCCGTCCTTGGCGTAGGTGTTGGGCGCCTGCCGGCGGAACGCAGCGGCGCGACCGGATGTCACGTCGCCCAGCGCGGTATTGGACACAACGATCACGTTGATGCCCCACAACGCCGACGACGTGGTTTGCAGGTCGTACATCTGCTGCAATCGCGCGTTGGTTGGCGATGTCTTCAACAAACGCACGGTCATCGTACCCATCTTGCCAGCGTGCAAGGAGTGCATCACGGTACCATCGGCGCCGCCCTGCATGCGGTCCTTGTCTTCCTCCATGTCGATCGTAATACCTTCATCGGCATTGCCGGCACCCGCGCCAAGCGAGATCACACCGCCCGGCCCGGAAAGCGTCGCCTGTACGTCAACAAACGAGTACGCGGTCATGTACCAGTCTCCTATTCAAAACGGCCACGGTAGCCGTTTTCAGCGATTGATGTTGATATGCACGTCGGCTTCGTGGAACGCACCCGCCAGCTTGGCAGCGATCTGCATCGGCGGCGCCTTGCGGTCTGCACGATCAGATTGGTTCTGTGTGGCGAGCGGTGGCATGTACACGTAATAGCCTTTGGTCAGTGCCATGCCGGTGTGCAACTGGCCAAACTCCAACGAGCTTGTCCAAATACCCGGTGCGACGAAGCCGTTGGTGACCGAACGATCCATTGAACCTTCCGCCACCGTGGCAAGCTGGTGCGCACCAGCATCGGTCTGCGGTACCTTGGTCGGCGTAGTGTAGAAGAAATTGTACACGTCGGTCTGCACCTGATTGCTCAGCCAATCAGCACCGTGACGTTCATCGAAGTAGTAACCGTTCGCCATGGTCGCCCACTGGATGATCGCGGTGTTGTTCTGGTACTGGACGAAAACGTTGATGTTTTTCGCCTTCAAGGCGGCGGCCTGCGTCTCGGTCAGTTGCTCAGCAGTAACGCCCGGCTCTTGCTTGAACATCAGCGTGATCATGCTGTTGTTGGCGTTGAAGTCGGTCGTGAAGGCACGGCCGTACATCGAGGCGACGGCATGCAGTGAGGACGTGCTGAACTGTACGAAGCTCCGGCTGTAGTTGGCCTTCTGCAATGCCGAGCCGATATCCGTCGAATTCGCCGGATCAAGTGCCGCTGACTCCTGCGTCGTGATACCGAAGATGCGCACCGGCTTGGCGCCTTCGATATAGGCCGCGACCGATACGTACTGCTGGTCGCTGATCTGATTGGCAGTGGTCGGCGCAAACATGATACCGTACACGTCCGCCGACAGCGGATTGAGCGCAGTGACCGCATCCAATGGCTGTTCCGGTGCGATACCGTGCACCGTGCGCGCACCCGTGGCCTGTGTCAGATGCAGATCGGTGGCCAGCGGTGCGCCAGTACCCGGATCGGTCGCATACGACACCGTGGATGTACCGCCGGTCGAATGCGAGTCGATTTCAAAGCTGCCGGTGGAAGCATTCCATACGCACGTACCGGAGCTTCCCAAGGCAGTTGTTATGATGGATGCAGCACCATTCAAATTCGTGATGTTGCTGAAGTTCATGTTGGCCAGCGTGTGCGGCGTACCGTCGATCGACACGGTGAAACCGCCGGTCGTGATCCCGGTGAGCGTCGTCAGCAGCGTAGTCTGATCAGCCGGCGTTATCATGCCGCCGACGAGCGCGCCGTTGTCACCGTTGGCCGCCCACTGCGCGATGTAGCAGATGGACGGCTGCGGTGACTGCGAGAAAAACAGATCAGCCGCCAGATACTCCGGTGCCGTAGTACCAAAGTCCTGCGCCACCTGATCGAGCGTGCTGTACTGGCGGATGCGCGAGCCAACGTCAATGACACCGGATGATCCGATGATGCATAGTGCGCCGAAGTTGCGCGTCGGCGCTGCGATCGGCTCTAACGTGACATCCACGCTTACAACGTCGTCAACCGACAAGCCGATAGGCATTTGTCAACCTCCTGGTGATGGGTTCGGGTCTGTTGCCAACCACTGACCCGAAACCCCCGTGTCAGCGGTAATCGTACCGTCAGCCGATACGATGTCTTTGATCGCGTAGGTACGCGTCTGTTCGGTTGCGAGGCGGATGCGCATATCTGCGCGGTTGATGTACTGCACGTTGATTAAGTCCGGTACCATGGTCACCGAGCCGGCTTCGATCAAACGGATGCCAAGCAGATTCAATTGCTCGAAGTTCTGCGCGATGTAGCAGGCATCACGCAAATCTTCGGCGTTGTCCTCTGCATTCGGACCGTACACGCTGACCATGAGGGACAGGATAGGCCAGCGGTACAACGTGCTCGAACCACCGTTGGCATGTGAGATGTACGGAAAGCCCGTCGTCTCCCGTTCAATGATGCCAAACGCCGCCCAATCAGTCCCGGCCGGCGGTTGGTTCGGCGGTTCCGGTTGCCACCGTGGTCTGATCAGGTCCGGCGGAATTCCCGTCACACCCTGTATCAGGCTTTGTACCGCGTCTTCCAACTGCGCTTGCGTGACCGGCGCATTGGTCCTTTGCAGGTAACCACCGGTCGCGGAAGTATTGCCAGACATCAATCATGATCCACAACGGTTGGGTTAGGCGAAGCTGCAAGCAGATCGCGCAGTTGACAGACAGCATGTACAAAGCCAGCGCCAAAATCCCCGTACCACTGCACATTGGCGACCAGATACGTGTTGCCAGCATATTCGATGGTATCGCCGTACGTTGTGTTGGATGGACCTTCGAGGCGGTACTTCGTGTAAATCTCGATCGCACCGTTGACGTTGATCTGGTCCTGCATGAGGTTCATCGTGCGTGCAGAGATCGGATAAATCGCACCGATGACCTGCTGCATATTGGTCTGACCGGGCTGCGCGCGGCCGTGCTGATCAACCACCTGTTGCTTGCGGATGACAGTGAACGGCTTCTTCGTGATGAAGTCCGGGTCAGTCATCAGTTCCGATACGTCCAACTCAGCCATGCGTATTCCCCATTATGTACACAATCACGGCGAGGATCAGGAAAAGCACCGTCATGAATGTCTCGTGTTCAAACGAGAAGCCGACCGCTGACAGCAAAAACAGGAATGCGAGGAAGTAGAACAGCGTACCCGTGGTCGGTGGCTCTATGTTTTGCGAATGACGTACTTGACCGCGTTGAGCATCTGTGTCGTGTCGATCAGCGGCTTCATGTTCTGCGCGCCCCATTGCAGAAGGTTGACTCCCTTCTTGCGCATGTTGCGCAGACGACGTTGGCCGCGCTGCGTCTTCCGCAGTCGGGCAATGATCGTTGACATCGCGAGTGGTGCAAATGGTCCGGTCCTCAATTTGATCTTGACCGCGCGTACCGCGGCGCCGCCAGCTACGTTCAACTGTCCCATCATGCCGACGACATTGCCTTTGATCGCCATCATCGCAGCGTTGCGCAGCCGGGCTTGCGTCTGTTGGTTGATGCTGGCAACGCCCGGTTTAAGAAATGGCCGCGCCGGCAGATTATGCTCGGGTGAACCGTGCTCATGGATGTAGGCGAGATAGGCGTTGGTCGGCGCCCCGGTTTCTGTACGCGTCACACCTTGCTCGGCCGGAAAGCCCACCATGACCGACGTGTGGGACAACAGATTGATCGCGGCCGCGATCTTCAATCGGTTGTCCACCGTCATCTTAATCTGCGATGGCGTTACCGCCATTTTAGTACGTAACCACGCCCGGCCATGGCGGACCAAAGGTCGGACCAAGCGCGATATCGGGACCACCGGATTGGAAGCCACCGGCACCGATCAGATTGGCCTGATGCAGCCACATGCGGCCGTACGTGGTCATATTCCACATACCGCCTTTGTCTTCTGCACCGCTGTTGGTATCGTAACTGATCGAGCCGCCGCCCAATGATTTGGATGTCACGACGCCGACGCGTGTACCAGGCACACCGCCGCCTTCCGCTGTACGATTGGCCAGATCATTGAGCGCGAGGAAATGCGCGACGTACAAGCCCTGATAGTAATCGCGGAATTCACCCCATAGCGCAACCGGCATGGAGGTATCCGACATTTGCAGAAACACTTCGATCTCCGCATCGGTGTACTGCTGCGGATCACCGAACGCGCGGAAGACTTGGCGGAAGTACGTCAGGGTGATCCCCATGTCAGGTCACTCCGGCCATGAGCTTCTGATCCATCTGATTCGCCGCGCCGGAGAGCTTCGCCGACTTCACCTGTGACGCCAGATGTTCGGCGTGCGCCTTGTGGTGCATGGCGGCGGCCTGCACGTGCTGCATGGATTGCGTATGCTGGCCACGGTTGCGCAGCCACGCCGCAAGCCTCTCGTGGTGCGCGGCGCTCTGCACATGCGTCCGCTGCTGCCCTGCGCCCTGATCAGGCGTGGCAGGACGCGTGCTCGGGCGGGCTGCTCCCATCCTTGGCGCGGGCGCCTTGACCGCCGGCAGACCGGCCGCTGATCGCTGATGCGGCGTGGTCCGCGTCACCGATGCGCCCTGCGTCATGAGCGCGTCGCGGAATGCCGCCGCCAGCGCATCGCGTGTGCCCTTATTGTACTTCGGCGGACTTTCGATCAGCTTATCGGTGATGCGCTCCATGATCGCCTGCAATGGCATCGGCGCCTGCGTATCGGCCGTGTCGCCGCCTTGCTGGCGTTTGGTACCAGGCGAGCCGACTTTCGGGATGTCGGCGATCTTCTTTTCCTTGGCGATCGCGGCCGGCGAGCGCGCAGTGACAATGCGTGGTCCGGTGTACGGTATCTTCGCACCACCGGTCGCGACCGGCTTCGGCTTGGTCGCGTGTACGATGCGTGGCGTACCAGCCGGAATGAAGGCGTCGCCAGTGCGTCGCGCCATGCAGGCATCCACGAAGCGACGGATGCGGATACGATCCTGCGTCGTGAAGCTGGACGATGGCGATGGCGTTGTACTGGTGCCCGGCAGCGAGCTACTTGATCCGCTGCTAGGCGGCGGCGTAATTGAACCTTCGTCCTGCGACCGCGACTTGCCGGCATTGCTCAATGCCGCTGCGACCGCCTGCTTCTGCGGGTGACCAGAGTGTACCATCTCACTGATGTTCTGGCTGATCACCTCTTGGCTTGATCCTTCCTTCAACGGCATTGCTGCAACCTCCCAAGAGGTTTGGAGCCGGCGTTATGCCGGCCCCGAAGGCTCGAATGTGCCGGACGTACCGAGCCGGCGCCGTACGCGCTGATGACGATCAGCCAGTTCCTTGTCGGCCTGCTGTTGCGCAAGCTGATCCTCGGCCGCTTCCGCACGGGCGCGTACCGCGACTTCATGATGCAGTGCTGCGGTGTGGCCGATCGTGCCCGGCATGGCCGGCTGCGGTGACTCCGGCGGGTTCTCGGTATGCATGAGCGTGTACCAGTGCTCCGCATCCGCCTTCGGCATATCGTATTCGCCCGGCTCGCCGTCGATTATGTTGGTCTGATCAGCATGATAGACGACGCCTGTACCATCGTCGCGGTTCAGTCCGAATGAACTGACCACCTTGACACGCGTCGTCTCAACCTTGGTACCTTCATCGGTCTTGGTCACTTCGGCCTGTGCGGCTTCCGCCGCACCAGGTTCGGCGCGTACAACTTGGGCTTGCGCCTGTACGTCACTTTCGGCGTGCCCGGCATGCGCTTCGTGCTGCTGCCGGCCGCCACGATCATGTCCTGACATTTGTACATTCCTATGGGTTAGCGTGGGCAAAGGCCCGCCTTCGTTCATTTGATATTGTGATTAGCCGAAGGGGATTGCGGCCTTTGCCGGCCGCGAGCGATCAGATTCCGTCGAGATATGCGACGGTTTCGGGATAGACCATTTCCAGGCAGCCGAGCCGCCCGAAATACGTGGTAAGCTGATAGATCGAGCGGTATTCGACCGGCGTGTGCTGCAACGGCACCAGCGGATACCTGACACGATCCTTGTCCTTCGTGTACACCATTGCACGATTGACCGTCGTCGCGTTGCCCGCCGTGAGCCACTTCACCGGCTGAATATCCAGCGGCCGACCGTTGGCGGAGTTCGCCAGCGAGTTGGCTTTCAGGAATTCGATGATCGACACGTTACCGGCGTCGCTGACCTTCTGCGAAGCGAGTACGGAGAAGTGCAGCGGTGGCAGACGAAGATGCGTCGGCACCATCGCATAGGCAGACGATACCCATGCAAGGTTCAACAGGTAGTTGACATCCGCGAGGATGTTGTCGGCTGTCTTGGTCAATGCACCGGCCGACGATACCCATGCCGTGTTCGGCGAGCCGGTACCGGTAGCGGATGCGTTCTGCGGCGTGACCAGCGGCGAGTTGAACAGTCCGGTTTTGCCGAACAGCGTATCGCCGATGTACACCATTTCATCGACATCCATCTGGTACTTCAGCTTCATGCCGTCGTACTTCTGAGTGTCGATCGGGCGGCCAATCTTCTGCGCCGACTCCAGTTCAAGCAGGGTCCACTTCAACTCGGTGCCCCACGGGATCAGCGGATTGGTCACCTTGCCGATATCCAACTGGATACCGGTGATGGAGTTGGAGTCTTTGCCGATCCACGCCTTGCCGTTTGGCACGATGCCGCCGGGCGATGCGTACGATGACAGAGTGTACGAGGACACTTCGTCAGCGATCGTCACGTCTTCCCGCAAGTCGATATCGCGGCCCCACGTGACGGCGGCAAGCGGCTCATGCAAAGTCTGATCAAGCCGCTCCAACTCGCCGACGAGAAATGAACCGGTGCTATCAACGGTTAGCTGGTTCATCCGCTCGAAGGTCATGAAGTCGTCGGTCGTGTAGTGCGGCTTCGACCACTCACTATCCGGCCGGATAATGGCCGGCGCAGACAGGAACGTGCTGCCTGCGTACTCGATACGCTGGATGTTGCTCATTGTCTCTCCTTAACTCGCAACCTCCGCTGCGAGTAGTTCAAAGCGTTGGTACGCTACGGCTCAGAGAAGACCGAAGCTGATCTCCACATTGCCGTTGGCATCCGCCGGCCCCATGAAGGTGGCGCCAGTGAATGCAAAGCCATTGGTCGTCGGATTGGCGGCTTCAAATCCGCCAACGATATGGCCACCGCCTGCGGCAGCGGTCCAAATGTACACAAGGCCACCTTTGACTGCGGCCGTTGCGCCGGAAAGCTTCACGCTCATGTAGCCGCGACGCAGCAGATCAACCGGTCCCTGCGTCGGCGGCGTGGATGTGCCGAGCGCATCCTGCGACGAGAATGCAGGAAACGGCCGGACCAGCAGTCCATAGATACTCGCGAGCGTGTCGCCAGCCGCCACCATGCGGGCATTGCCCACATTGCCGGCGGTCTGATCAATCACCATCGGAATGCCGAACGCAGTCGGCGCCCCCGTAGTACCCTGCGGCGTCACCGCAATGGGTTCAATCGAAGCCTGCTGCGCCCGGTTTACCTCACCGGGAATGCCAGCCGGCATGCGCGTCAGAAACGCGGGCATTGCATTACCTCACTTTGCAAGTTGTACGAATTATGGTTGCGGGTACACGCAACCGGAGCGGCGGTTACCCGCCGTTACGAGCGGCCCAAAACTTGTTGTTGCGCTCGTTGAGCGACGCGATCGTGGGGATCACGCCGAAGCCGTTGCCGGGATTACCGGCGGCACCGATCGCGGTGCTGTGGGCACGTCCGTTGTTCGCAGCCGCCATAAGCGCCGACGCGGCGTTGAACACCGTGGTAATGCCGTCGCACGTCATGATGGCATCGTGGAAGTTGTACTTCTGCGGCAGCGGACCACCGATGGCGGTTTCGATCGCAGCGCGGCCACGATCAGTACCGGCACTCGCCTGCAACGTGCGACGCTTGAAGTTGCACATTGACGACGAAGTGTCCTTCGCCGACTTCGCCGAGTCGAACGTCAAAAGCTGGATACCCGGCATGAGGATTTCGGCCTTCGACAACATCTGCAAAAACTCAGTCTGCATGGATGTTGAATCGCCGACCATCGCACGGCGGCTGTCACCAGTGGTACGCCGGTCACCGCCCATCACGGCGCGATCACCGTTGTTGTTGTCATCCGGTGGCGGCTGCTGTGCACCACCGCCTTCCTCCGGGGAGGCTTCCGGCTGCGGCTCGCCACCGCCTGCCCCCACGTCAAGCTTCTCGGCGATCATGGCGAGTACCTGCTCAACCTGCTCCATGCGCGCCTCAAGCGAGCCGAGCCGATCACCACCACCGCCACCACCGGCATCGGGCGGTACAACAGCGCCACCGCTCGGGTCCGGTGCATCACCGGCCACTTCCGGCTTGCCGCCATGCACGTTGATCGTCACGTGGTGCGGCTGGTCCGGTGCGCCGGGCATCGGTACATCGTCACCAGACAGGACTTCACCGAGAAGATCAGGGTCCTTCTCGGCTTCTTTCAGCAGGTTGAGAGCGCCGCCCTCATCCCGCGTGTGTACCATCCGCCGGAACTTCGCCCGGAAAATGGCTGCGCGACTGCTCATGGTTAATGCATCTCCTATGCTGCATTGAGGCCCACAACGTCCGCGATCAACCAGGGCCACGTGGTTGATAACGATGTTACGCTGCCGTCCAACACCGGGCGCGTCCTGAGAGTACTCCGCGTTGTACCCAGCAGAGACTTCCTGACGAATGCCCTTCCTGTGTTTGTCCTCCAACGCTTTGACGGCGGCGCCATTGGTGATCATCAGGTCCGCGTACATCTTCTGGTTATCTTCCGTGCGGCCATCGCCGCGACGTGGACGCATTACGATCCCGACGGCCTTTTCATTCCAGTTATCCGGTGTGACCGGCTCGCCGTTATTCGGATGCTCGATCACCACCGGCTTGCCGTTGGCCGATGCGATCGTCTCCGGCCGGAACACTTCATCTTCGGTGCGGTGAATGCGGATGATGCGATCAGGCCCGGACTGCACCGGTATCTCACCATCGGCATATAGCTGTGTGCCTGTACGTGCGATCGGGATGTTTTGAATCAACAGGAAACCTTCGGGCGTGATCTGCCACGTCCCGCCAGCATCCGTTGCATAGTACATGAAGCCATCGGGCGTACCAGCCCAATCGCACGTCAGGTCGTCCATCACCGCCTCGTTTTCGGGAAGTCGTACTGACTCCAATCCACCACCGGCAACGGCACTTGCAGCGATTCCAATGGTGGCAGTGTCGTTGTACCGGCCTTCATCGCACCGGTCCTGTGATCGCGCCCGTCACTGGCATCCTTCGGCGGCGCGGCGGGCTGATTATCCATGTTCTGATAATGACCACCCGCCATGTGCGAATTGCTCAATCCGAGCCGTAGGCCGATGCGTTTGACATAGGCGGGCGCATAACCGGTCAACCGACCGATCTCCGCCCATGTCTTGTTCTGCGTATGCAGCTTGCGGATTTGATCCTCAAGCTGCTTCATCTTATCCGGCACTAATGACACGGCTTTACTCCAAGCTGTCGAGGAACTCGCCCAGCCGTTCGCCGTAGCGGCTGTGACGCATGGCCTCACCGCTTTTGGTACATGTCCAGCCATCACCGGCCAGCGTTATGGAGTATTCGCCGCGCACGAATACATCCCTTGATTCCCTTGAGTCCCGCCAGCCGGCGTCGCGCAGAGTCTCACGGTTTTGGTCACGGCTGTTGAATCCAGGTCGTACGGCCATTGTACCCTCCCTTCAATGCATCTGCGACTTGGCGTACTGACCATAGTCGGTCAGCACCGTGTAATCGAACGGTGAAGCCAGCAACCTGTCAGCGCCACTCGATGTATCTGACCAGTTGGAGTACCAACAGGCAGCGCCGGCAGGATTGGCGTACGCTTCCTGTATCACTTGTTGCCAATTGGCGTCACGGTTGTTGCCATCGGTCGCGTCACCAGTTTCAAGGCACAAACAATTCATTGCGCCCTGTTGGTTGTGGAACTGCGCAGCCATCGCAGCGATGTCGCGAAAATGCACGCCACTGGTAATGTTCCAACCGTAAAAATGACCGTCCATGAAACTGTTGGTCTGGCCGGTGAAGTCGGCGGGATTCATGCCGTTGATCTCGCCGCCGGGATTGCCGAGACAATGACCGAACGGACCATTGAAGCCCTGCCCACGCGCCGCGTTGTACATCGTCACCATCATGTGCGAAATACCCGGCCCGTCGCCGTGCGGTTCGTTCTGTGAGCCAAGCCATACCATCGGGTTATTCTTGTACTGGTTCGCCCACTCAGCAAGCCATGAGCATGCGTCGTTCAAGGCTTGTCCCGTCGCGTAGTTGCCCGTGTAGTGTACTTCGGCGTACACGATGATGCCGTGTGCGTTCAGATCAGCAACCCAATTGCGGATGTTCGCATCGCTCGCGGGATGCGTGGCACCTGAAAGCGGCGTCGCATACAGATCAGCGAACCGTACAAAGTTGAAGTTCGGTCCCCATAGGCTGCGCAGTTTGGCACCCGATGCGCGGGCATAGTCAAACTGACCATTGCCCCACACCTGCTTCGCCATTATGTTCATCCCATTGGCGCGGAACGGCCTGCCGTTTGGATCGACAATGCCGCCGGGACCAATCTGGTACACGCCGCTGGTATTCGGCGGTGTCGGCACTGACGGATCACCGGGTATCTGCTGCCATGCAACAGTCGGCGGTGTACCGGTAACCGATGCGATCCACCAGCCGGTACCGCCCTGGTACGGTGCCCACTGCGCGCAGCTTGTTTTCCACTTCTCAATGCCGGTGACGTTCTGACTGAAACCGGCGGCAGTGAACGATGTTGCACCCTTCGGCTGCCACTGTACGACATTGCCGAGTGTCGGATCAGCAAAGAGCTTCCACTGCGCACCGTTGTCGTCGGTCAGGATCGTGGTCGTGTTGGTAACCTTCGTACCATCCGGTGACGGCTGACCGGGCTGCGGCGGCTGCGGTGCCACCGGCATGGTCAGCGTCATGTCGATCGGATATTTGGCACCCGCCGCATCCGCCAGCGTACCGGTCAGATGAATGTTGTTTGTGGTCCCACTCATGTATTGCACTCCATGGTTATATGTACTTATCGGGATAGACTGGTTCCGCCCAGCACCTACAATTGTATATGCAACCGGGATGTGCGCGCTCGCCACGTGTCCCGGCGATCGGCGGCTCACTCCATTTGTGGAATGTACCTTCAAGCTTACGATGGCTGCCCATTTTCAACGTGTTCAACTGCGCGAAGTGCGCGATGCCAAGCTCGGGCCGCACCTTGTAATCGCCACTGTTGCGCCAGATGTACCCGGGCGAGCCAATGTGTACAGCACGCGCTTCGGTCAGTGAGGTTGCCGCCCTACCGGTTTCCGTGCGCGCGATCAGATCGGCACGGGCTTGCGTGACCAAGCCGGTATTCATGATTTCCTTGGCCACGTCGGCGGCACGTGCGCCGCCGTAGAGATTGCCAACCACGATGTCATGCACGCGTTGCGCTGCATCCAGTGGCAGCGACGTGATCAGGGTCACCTGATCGTCCATGAGTTGCTGCACGGTATGTCCGATGGGCGCCGTCATTAGCTCATTGCGCAGGCTGATCCCCATGGCCTGCGAGTGTTTCATCCAGGCGGTCAGGTCGCGGCGCGAGACTTCCGCCAACATGCGGCCGGCGACCGCCTGTGCCCACGGTCGCAATATCTCGGCATAGCGTTCAAGTATCTTGCGTACCGTCTGCAACTGCGCTTGGTCGTTTGGATCAAACGCCTTGGTCAGGTCACCGATCTGTTTGGCAACCTTGCGGAGCTGTACGTTGTAGTACCGCTCTGCGTTGCGCGTTTGGTTGAAGGCTTCGCGCTGTTTCTTGCTTTCTTTCCAGGGAGCATCAAACGTGGTGACCTGTACACCATCCATGACTGATCACTCCCCTGACTCCTTGTTGTCCAAATCAGGGTCAGGATGGACTTTGATCTTGTCCTTCAACGGCAAGCCGAGTGCCGCACCTTCACCATCCCAGATCACATTGCCTTCGCCGTCCATGAAGATACCGGGATCGTTGTGCGGGCCGAAACCCTTCAACGGTGTTTCACGCGGCTTTTGCTCGTCGTCTGGCATGTCGGCATCCCCCCGCAACCACATGTACACATCGGCGGTCAGCATCGCGAAATCGCCAACGTCGCCTTCGTCATGCTGGTACACACGACTGATCATGCGGACCAATGTGTACCCGCCCTTTTCCTGAATTTCGTACACGTGAAACTGCTGCTTGTGCTCCAACAGCACTTCGTTTTCGACATGCGTCGAAGGCGTATCCACGCCGAGCGCACGCGTACCTTTGCGCACCACCATTTCAAAGCGCAGATTGCCGCTGAATGCCGCTTCATCGGCCATGCTGGCAGATATGTGGCCGTCAGCCGTGTAGATCGCATCGCCGCCGATCTCCAACAACTGCTTCCACTTCTTGACGGCGTTGGACTTCTCT
>Ga0126371_10000136_pt1 | contig 54764 bp, 52 predicted proteins | sample PanSoiMetaPlot_4_FD_110145 | JGI IMG/M metagenome (GOLD analysis project Ga0126371, IMG submission 110145) | Tropical forest soil microbial communities from Panama - MetaG Plot_4 | ecosystem: Environmental > Terrestrial > Soil > Tropical forest > Bulk soil | place: Panama | collected 2016-02-17
CTCAAAGAGACGCCACCTGCGCATTCTTCGCCGCACCCGCGTGAGGAAAATCACATACTTCTTTACCGTTCTCCCCCAAGTTAGCTATAGAGCATGGATACTATGTTTCCTGGTAGAAATACCTCCTTTGTTTCCAGGATTCTCCCTCTAAGCCTTTTGATCTCAAAGATTTTCACGCCCTCCCTCCCCTATCTCTTTGATTCTCAAAGACCCTGGGGGTGGGGAGAGCACTTCCATGTCTCGTTATCGCGTCAGCATCTCACAACTGCAATCGTCGAGCTCGACGGCACTCAGTGTTGCTCGCCTGCGCAGGGTAGACCGTTCCTGCTTGCTGCGAACGCAGAAACCGGGGTGGGAACGGGAGAAGGCGCAAACCCTCTCCCGTTCCCAGCTATTTAGTCGTCATCGGCGTCATGGTCGGGTGGAGGCGGTGGTGGCAGAGGTAGTGGTGCAGTGACATCGAAGGCGTAACTCGGAATCGCACAGCTATTCGAGTCGCAACGGACTTCGGGATAAGCGAAGAGAGACTCGTGTCCGCGACCATCGACCGAGGCAACTGAGACATAAAAACTGTCCCCGGGCTTGAAGCCGAGCGCTTGCGGAGTGATGGGTTGTCCACCAGGATGCGCGATCACTACGCGCTGGCGGTAGAAGTTTTCGTTAATGGAGCGGGCCGCGACAACGAAGTGATCGACGTTGCTGTCTTCGGGCCTTTCGAATTGCAACTTGACGCCATTGATTGCGTTACCGCCCGCGTTGAATTCAGTTGGAGCGAGCGGCGCCCGGGCAAGGCTCGCGGCGACGGATGCCATCACCTGTGCAATGGTGGCCGCGTACGGCGGGGTGATGTACTGCACGAGATCGTTGGGTGAATGCTGATGAGTGGTGATGAACGTCGTGTCCTTGCAGAATGCGGGAATCTGCGCCGGTGGAGGACAAGGCAAGGGGCTGCCGCAACTGTTATCGACGGGTGATGGCGAGCACTCGTGGGTCTCCATGAAGCGGACTGCTGGGTAGGCATGACTGATAAACGACGTGTGATCGCTGCCGCGGCCAGGGCGATCTTCGCGGAGCAACGGCTCCATCGTAATGGCCGGGACGTACGCACCGCCCCAGGTTCCGATGTAGCGCATCACGCCACGAGACGGCGAAATATTGTCCGTTGTGCCGTCAGGATCGGTGGCAAGCCGCTCGCGCGGAATTCCGGGTGAGTAGAGGCGGAAGTGCTGGAAGTCGGAGCCGATGTTCGCAGCGTTGTCACCGCCGGGGATGTCGGTGTTGAGCATGGCAATTACTTGCGGCTCGTCGAAGTAGCGTGTGAGGTTGGCCGCAATGGAAGCCGAACCGAAGAGTCCCTGCTCTTCACCGGAAAACGACATAAATACAAGTGTGGCATCAAACTTGTGGCCGGTGAGAACTCGAGCGAGTTCGAGGACGACTCCAGTTTGAGCGCCGGCATCGTTGCCGCCCGGCGCATCGGAGGTGCTGTCAAAAACGTTGGTGGTGCGCGAGTCATAGTGACCGCCGATGATCACCAGCCGATTGGGATGGCGCCCCGGTAGCCAGGCGATGACGTTGAAAGTCGGCGCGGTGGGACAGCTGCCATGCACGAATGGATCGAGCCGAACTTGCAGTCCGGGAATTGCGCTGTACCGGGCAAATAAGTAATCGCGCGCAGCGGTGACTCCCTGGCCAGGCGCGGGCGAGTCGGAGCAAGATTGACGGGTCCGGAAATTCTGCAGTGTTTGCGCGGTGTTGAAGATGTTCGTCGGATTAATGTTGTTGAGGATCGCGCTAATTTCGGCGTCGGTGGTCACGGCTCCGTTCCCGGAGTCGAAACCAACCAGAAGCATGGCGACGGCAAGCACGAGAGCGCTCAAGATCAGCGTTCGCTTCATTGATATCTCCTTCGCGGACAGAAATGGGCAGGTTGAAAACAGTTAGAAGCCCAGCATGGGGAGCCGGGCGGGGCGTTGCGATCAGGGGCCGATGGGTTCTTTGCCGGGACGGTCGAGGATGATGCCCGGCCACGGAACAAGGGTCAATCAGGTGATTCGGGTAGCCTAGTTTTTTGACGTGGAAAAAAGCGACCGAGTGAAAGTTGTCATGTTTCAGATCAGCCGGGACCTATGTACGCAAATCCCGAATATAGACACGAACGCACCGGTCGCTAATCCAAACGTCTCGCCGAATGAGTTTCCATTTAAGAAGCGGTACTCTCCCTTCAAGTAGCAAGACCTTTCGTATAGAAGTTGAAGCGGCCGGATTACATATCAGGATTGGTTAGTGCGTGGGTTTGAGCTGAAAGAAGGAGATTCTAACTATGTGTTGGCGTCTGGTGCAGCAGAGGAGAGTGAGGGCGAAATGAACGAAATCGGCCTGTTCGAAGCGATGTATTCTGCGCGGGCGCTACGGCGATTCAAGTCTGACCCGGTTCCGGAGGACGTGATCACCAGAGTTCTGGATGCGGCTACCCGCGCGCCGTCGGCGGGCAATGCCCAGAACTGGACGTTCATCGTGGTACGGGATCGGGAGCAGCGACAGAGGCTTGGCGATATCTATCGACGCGCGTCGAACATCGTGGCGCAGTTTTACGCGGCACGCGGACGGCCGGCGCATCTGAGCGAGGAGCAATACCGGCGTTTGATGGCATCCGGATCCTATCTTTGGAGTCATATGCACGAGGCACCGGTGCTGCTGGTTCCGTGCCTGAAGTTGGTGACCCTGTCACCATTGCCTGCTACCGCGGTGCCTCTTGACGTGCAGGCGAAATACCAGGAGCTACGCCTCAAGCGACTAAGTGGTGCGAGCATCTATCCAGCAATTCAAAACATCATTCTTGCCTGTCGCGCTCTTGGACTGGGGACGTTGATCACGACGAACCACACTCTGCTTGAGGAAGAAGTCGCGGCTGTACTGAGTCTTCCCTCGGAGATACGAACGTATGCATTGATGCCGATTGGCTATCCGCACGATAAGTTCGGACCAGTCAGTCGACGCCCGGTGGCGGAAGTGGCGTGCGCGGACCACTATGGGCAGGCGTGGCCTGGGTGATGGGACAAGTTGAGGTCGCTATCACTAGAGTTCACCTCGAGCCAGCGCCCGTGCGGGCCGAATTGGCGATCCGGGCCACTAGAGAACCTGGTGACTGTTCGAGAGTTCCGGGTTGTCGGGATTTTCAAATGGGCTTAGAGAGTTTGGTGTCGGGCGCAAGCGCGACCGAACAGAGCCATCAACTGCCGTTCGGTCGCTAAACATCGGATCGCCTCCGCCCAGGAAGCAGATCCGATGTCTGAAATCGCATTCTAAAAACGCCAGTTTGCCGACGGCCATTAAATCGGTGGTGGTAAATCTCCGCACAATTGAGGTTAAATAGGCGCGCCGACGTGGAGTGTTCTGAGAGCTACGTTAGCGAACGCGCCCGGTCGTCAGTACCGTGGTTCTCTCCACCCGGGCGCGGCTCTTTTCCCGTAAAAATCGCCTTACATCCAAACGCTTGATTGCTTGAGAAGGCGCTCCGGACGCCCGAAGTGCTGTTTGCATCCGTTAACAGGGGCGCGCACTACTCATACGGAGGTAGTCATAGCTACGAATTGAGGAGGACAATTACGGTCAGCCAAACAACACTTCTTGGAGACCTGAGGGCCTAAAGGGGGAAGCGGGCCAGCGGTCTCCTTTTTCGCCACCGCTTCGTCGCTGGAGGCAATCATGGGTCTGCAACAGCGCACGCGACTGCAAGAACTCCCCATCCTCAACGCCACGGGTTGCGCTCCGCGGGAGCTGCTTTTGCACGACGAATTGCAAGCGTGGACCGCATATTGGACCGCAATGGCGAACAAGATTTTGTTGCGCTCGGAAATCGAAAGCCTTAAGCAAGACGCATTCAACACAACCACAGCGCTGAAGAATCACACCGAGAGATGCCCGCTTTGCCAGAGATCGCAGAAGCGTCGATGGTTCTGGCCCGAGTAGTGCGAGATTGAGGCCGATACGGGCTGACGCAGAAACGCGGTTTCGAGTGGGATCGTTCTCGTTTTTTCGCGTTCCGCTGGTAAACTGGCGACCCGGATTTCGGGAAAACTGACGAAAGCACTAAAGGAACGAACATGGCAAAGAACCACTACTCTACCAAGCCGAAGCGCCGCAATCGCTCAGGCAAACGCAAGGACACAAAGCGGATCGCGGCGAATATGGCGAAAATCAGAGAACTAGAAGGCAGCTCGGGTAAGAAGCAATAGTCCTTATATCGTCATTGACGGGCGGGGACACCTCGACACATTCAGAGCGATTCCCCGTCGCTTCAATTTCACGCGCGAGGGCAGGATGCCCTCGCGACAGCCGCATACCGTCGGAGTTACCCAATCGTTCGAGCGCGCGGGCCGGTGTCCTACGAACCCGTGGGAGAATACGTGGTACTTCCTCCGAAACGGCCCCTTTGCTAAATCATTCCCCTTGGGCCTGAGTCACTTGGCGTTTACAAAATGAGATCGTCTGTTTACGCCTAATCATCGCGTAATATGCGACCCTAATTTAGTCGGTCAACACCCGCCGAGGTCGAACCGTGGTGAGCAAAGTAGTCGCGTTTGTCTTTTACGTTGGTCTGACGACTTGCTTCGCTCAGGATGACAGGAAGAGGTTTAGAGTCTCATTTTGCCAGAGCGTTGCGAAGTTGCTGAACGCTTTCGTCGACGCTCGCTCCTGCTGTATCGATCGTGATGTGTACACGCGACCAGGAATCGTAGTCACGCGCAACAATCTCTTGCCATGTCGGCAGTCCCAGTCCTGCGACCTCAGCAATTCTCGTCTCCGCCCGTAGTCGATGCTCTTGTCGATCAGAACAGGTGATCTCGACCTCGATGGCGGATGTCCCAGACCGATCCGCAACGTTGACCCACGCATCGCGAGTGAGTCGGAGCGGATTTACGGAATCTGCGATGACCGTTCGTCCGAGACGAAGATTGTCCTCTGCAATGGAGTAACCGACACGATAGCCGGCGTCGTCCACAGAATCGGGTATCACACCTGAATCTCGGATCGCTTGTTCAATCGAATCGATGCGCACATAGACCGCGCCGATCTGATGCGCCAGTTTCCGAGCGATCGTCGTCTTTCCGGTTGCTGGGAGGCCGCTAAAGATGATCAGAGGCGGAGGCATTTTGAGCAGATAGTACGCTTGCTGTTGCGCTTGATGGAGAACGGGCACTGCGCTTGAGGCAAGTCAGTGAGGTACATTGTGCGATTGGCATTCTGCGTTGTAAGTATATTCTGACCCCCGGGCCCGCGGTGGACGCGGGGGTCTGTGCCCACGCGGTACGTGGTGGCCCACGCAAGGCCGCAGACATGCACTTAGCGATTTCGCGCACGTGAGTGTGCGCACACCACATGGGCGGAGAGTCGTGATCGGAGGAAGCCATGCACTCCACGAAGCGGACCGCACGGATCGCGGGGCTGTTGTATTTAGTGAATGCGATCACTGGATTTTTCAGCATTGTCTATGTCCCCAGCAGACTGATCGTTTATGGCGACGCGGCTGCGACGGCGGCCAACATCCTTGCTTCTGAGAGACTCTTCCGCATTGGCATCGTCTCGGAATTGATTTGCGCGGTTGAATTTCTCTTTCTTGTCTGGGTCCTTTATCGATTACTCGGTGGAGTGAACAAAACACAGGCGTCGCTGATGGTAATCCTGGGAGTGGCTTTCGTTCCGATAATGTGTGTGAACGTGTTCAACGACACTGCCGCTCTTACGCTATTGCGGGGCGCGGATTTTTTGTCGGTATTCGATAAACGCCAACTCGAGGCGATGGCAATGCTGTTTCTCGAGTTGCATCGCTATGGGTTCATTGTCGGCTGGATCTTTGGTGTCTGGCTTTTCCCCTTCGGACTTCTGGTATTCAAATCCGGGTTCCTTCCCCGCATCATAGGCGTCTTGTTAATCGCTGCAGGTTTCGGATACCTGGCGGACTGTCTGACTCCGCTGCTTCTGCCGAGCTACGCGAATATCGTGAACCGATTCGCAAGCATCGCCCTGACCCTAGGCGAACCGTCGATTATCTTGTGGCTGTTGATCAAGGGAGCAAGGGAACAACCGCTGGAAAGCGCGGTGTAAGAGCGGTCCGAATTAAAGTTCTTGGTTCGCAAAAACGTCAAGGATTCCGGGATATTTTGATCGCGTTGGCGCTCCTGCTGAGCGCGTCGCATGTTGCGCACCTCTTCGCATCTCGCTTCTTCTCCACATCCATTCAACCCACGTTAGCGCCCGTCGCATGGCTCACACTCACAACTCCCCAGTCTCGCGGCATAGAATCTCGATTCCGCGGAGAAGAATGCGGCTAAGTCCAACAGGTGTTTCGTAGGCAGCGGCTTGCAACATGCCCAGCGTTGTCGCGACGCGAACAAATCTATCTGTTGGACAGCTTGGACAAACATGCTCACCGAAATCGGACACGTTGAGGCGATCTTCCGGTATCCCGTGAAGTCGATGGCGGGCGAACGACTCGAGGTCGCCAATCTGGGGTGGCACGGCCTGGAGGGCGACAGACGCATGGCCTTCCGTCGAATCGAAGACCGCAGCGGATTTCCTTGGCTGACAGCAAGCAAGCTCCCGGAGTTGCTGTTGTTTGCTCCGCCGCGCCGCGAGGGTGGCGACCTGCCTACGCATATACGGACGCCAGATGGCGAAGAGATACCCGTCTTCGGTGCGGGCCTGGCTGCGGAGATCCGACGGCGGTACGGGGCTCCGGTGGAGATGATGCAAATGAAGCACGGCATCTTCGATGATGCCAGCATCTCGGTCATTGCCAGCGATACCGTGCGCGAGATTGGACGGCTTGCGGGGCGAAGTCTGGACATCCGACGGTTTCGGCCGAATATCGTGGTTCGTTTAGTGCGATCACTTCCCTTCCAGGAGGACGACTGGTTGGGCGGAATGCTTTCGTTCGGCGACGGGGATGACGCGCCAGCTGTCGCCGTGACCATGCGGGACCTGCGCTGCTCGATGGTGAACCTTGATCCCGACACGGCGCGCCCGGCGCCCGAAGTGATGAAGGCGATCGTACACGCGAACGAGAACAATGCCGGAATTTACGGCAGGGTGACTCGCGTCGGACGATTGGCGGTCGGACAGAGGGTATTCCTCAGTAGTAAGAACGAGAAACGTGAACATGGGTGCACAACGTCCCCAACGACGCGGTGAGTCCCATCGTTCAGAAAGCGCGAATGGTGAGCACCCAAGTTTGCGTCCGTCATTGCGATACTGTGCAGCCAACTCTTGATGCTGATCAGTGTCTAAGCAACCTCTTAACCATAAGAGTGACTGCTATTGTTTGTCGTACACCGCAGTGCTGCTTATCTTCTTGCCGGCCGAATCCGTTGCTTCCGTGCGAACGGTTCGGGTCTTACCGTCAGCGGACACCATGATGTGACCAATTGTGGTGACCTTGCCACCATTCTTGACTTCGAAGTCAAAATGTCGATCATCGAGCTTCTTGTACGACCTGGCGTCCGAATTCGAGTCGCCAGTGACTGGGTAGTCCTTCGCGTCGAACTTGCCGGTCCAATCACTATGCGTCAATTTGCCATCTTTGTCAGAGCCATCGGTGGTGACTTTGACACTATCGCCAGCAGCCTCGTAGACAACCGTGTTGTTCTTCGTCGCACCTTTCGCGAACTTAGACTTCGTCTCATTCAGCTTCCATGTGCCCATCATCGCATCCTGCGAAAAGGCCGTAGCGACTGCTAAAAAGCAGACAGCTAAAGTGATCCCGATCGCTCTTGTTTTCATATTGCCTCCGGATTTGAAAAGAGTGCTATCGGCGAACGCGCAAATTCTAGTAATGAAGATGTGCTGATGCAAGGCGCTGTCCTGGATGTCAGAATCACCAAGATTCGTTGGTATCGATCAAGAATACGCAACACGGCACTCGTCTATCGATTTCGCACACAGGAGTGTGCGCGCCACACGGACTACTGCTTTGTCGCCATCTTCGCGGGGAGCGGAATGTCTGGCGTCTCGGCGGACCAGGCGATGGAGACAACCCACCAACGAGTTCCGTCGTTGATTAGCTGGAAGGAATTGATGCCGCGTTGGAACGGCTTTTCGCCGGGGTCGTGGCGGGACTCGTAGCTACTGAAAACCTGCGTCATCCCACCGAAGCTATCGGTCTGGTTGACAATCGCGTTCTCGTAAAACGCCTCGCGCGTGAAGATGACGCCGGCTTCACGGATGTAGTCCTCGACACTCCACGAGACGATGAAGGGCGATCCGTCCTTGCGTTTTCCCGAGGTTGTGAAAAGAGCCGAGGGCACGCACAGTGAACGGAGACGGTTCCAGTCGCGCGTGCCGACCGGGCCGGAGATGACGTCATAGATGGCGTGCATGATGGCGTCGACGGAGCGGACGTCATCAGGCTTCGCGGGCGGAACCTTGGCGGCAAGTTCGGCGGGCGTCATCAAGGGCACTTGGGGCTGGGCTTGGGCGGCGGGTGATGGCGGCGTGGAATCGGATTTCTGGGCGGCGGTGGTGAGGGTAACGGCAAGGATGATGGCGATCGTCTGGAATGTACGCATGCAGTACCTTTCTAATGATATCGGGTGCCGAATTCGCTCGGAATGTATATCACATGGAGTGGGGCGGGTGATTGCTGACAAGAGTTCAGAATTTTCGAGTTTGAGGGGAAGCGGGGCTTGCGGCGATAAGGACCTACTATCAACGGTCGGATGCGGGGTCACAATGCGGGGCATATTAAGGAGTCGTTGAAATGCCTTGTAAGGCCGGGGGTGATGTTGAGCGGCACGGGTTCCTTCGACTGCGTTCGTCTAGCGACTCAAGTCCGCTCAGGATGACAGGGAAAAAGAGGGTTCAAGGCTTCAAGGGGTTCAAGGGTTCAAGGTTTTTAGGGCTTCAGGGGTCCAAACGTTTCGGGGTTTCAAGATTCGGTGTGCTTTAGGGTTCAGACCATAACATCCAATGCCCAGCTTCGGGTCCCGCTCACCCAAAATACGAACGACCACCACACAACCACCCTCCAAGTGGTTCCAAAGAAGGCAATTATTTTTTTAGGCGCTGAGTAGATTTGACGGCGGTTTGCGCATGCATAAGGTAGCAGGAGCAGTTTTCCCCCGGAATGTGGGCGCGGGGGCGAGAGGCTACCCCGGGTTTCTCGACTGCTTCGGGAAGAAACCCAAATTCAAGGAGTTGACCTATGCGTGGCTTGCGACTGTGTGCAACGATCCTCACCCTGGTTCTGCTCGCGATGGCCTCGGAAGCGCAGGATCTCCATATAAAGAAGAATGTGTCGGTGGGCGGGTACGTGGCGTCGACGATGGAAACGTCGATCAAGGGCGCCCGGACGCGCGATGTCACGACGACGCCCGGGGCTAGCACGATCACCTTGCGGCAGTGTGACCGGAAGCAGACGGTCACGATCAACGAACAGGCTCAGACTTACTACGTGGCGAAAGACCCGCAGGATGCAGCGGCCGCTCGGGCTGCGGCGCTGGCCACGGGTGCTCCGGTAGTGGAGTCGACGGGAGGAAAGATCACCGTAACGTCGACGGTAACGGACACGGGCGAGCGCAAGACGATGTACGGCTTCCCAGCACGCCACCTGAAGATCAAGGTGACGGAGGAATCGTCAGAGAAAGCCTGCTCGCAGGTACACCAGAATTTCGATATCGACGGCTGGTACGCGGACGTTAGCAAAGAGTTGGCAGGGTGCAACGTGTACGTGCCAGCGGTACAGCAATCGCAGGGTTGCCAGGATGAGATTGTCGAGAAGCACTCGGGTAGCGGAAAGGCGGGCTATCCACTGTCGCAGTCACTGACGATGCCAAGTCCGGACGGGCCCACGACGGTGACGATCGCAGTGTCGGAGATCAACAAGCAGGCGCTGGATAACGCGCTGTTCGACGTTCCCCAAGGCTACAAACAGGTCAGTTCGCTGGCCGAGTTGCGCGCGGTGTCACCGCAGATGGCGCAGGCGCCAACTCCGGGTGCGGCGCAAGCGCCGACGTGGGGACAACAGCCGCAAGCGCAGGCGGGAGGCGTGCCTCCGGCCGTGAGCAACGGTGGACAGAAACCCGGCGCGCAGATGATGAATCCGATGGCGATGATGAGCCAAGCGATGGCGCAGCAAGGCATGGCGAATCCGTATGCCGCGGGCGCCAGAGGCGGCATGCCCGGTATGCCTGCGAGCCAGGCAACGGGCGCACCCATTGCGATCCCGCAGGCGCTCGGGCCGAAGGCGCCGGGGATGATCCGGATCGGTGTGGCGCCTCCCGATGCTCAGGTGGGGCAAGGCAGCAATACAGGGGGGGATTACAGCACTCCGATTCGCAACGCGATGATCCTGCTGATGTCCGGACCCGCGGTAGAGGTAGCGGCTCTTGATTCGCATGTCCCGCTGCAACTGCAAGCGGAGGCACAGCAGAAGCAGTGCGACTACATTCTCTTCTCGAGTGTGGTGCTGAAGCACAACACCGGCGGAGGGTTCGGAAAATTCGCAAAGATGGGAAGCATGGCGGCCAGCATGACACCGATGGGCATGATGGCGCACGGCATGGGCAGCGCGGTCGCGGCGAGTGCGGCATCGGCGGCAGCGCAGGCTGCGCAACAGCAAGCCATGAACCAGGTGATGAGTCAATTGCAGGGATTCAATGGCCAGATCAAATCGAAGGACGATGTAAGCGTGCAGTACCAGCTGATGTCTCCGGCACAGTCGGCGCCGGTGCTGCAGAACGCGCTGCAGGCCAAGGCGAAGTCGGACGGCGAAGATGTGCTGACGCCGCTGCTACAGCAGACTGCGAACACGGTTGTCGGTCAGGTAGGAAAGAAGTAAAGCGCTCGACAAGCAGGTTTGGGTGTCCGCGGTACTGCATTTCGCAGTGCATGTGGACACCTTTTTTATTGCGGTCCTGACTACGACGGTGGGTCGTAATGGAAAGTTACTTTTGTTGTTGAGTCCCGAAAGGAATGGCAATGCTAAAGGACAATCTGGTTCGGGTTGCAGCGGGGTTGAGTGCCACGATCGTCTGGGCTTCGCTTTCCGGTGCACAACAATGGTCTCAGGCTTCGTGGTCTGGATGGGCTCGTTGTGAGATCAGCGTGAGTGGCCAGGTACAGCGATCAGCAGACACACACGTGGACCATGAGCGGCGGAACGCCGACGGTGAGCGGGGCATTTCGAGTCCATCCGGCGACGTGGAGTGTGGTTGGCGGCGGATCTTCGCAGCGAACACAGGGCAATCAGACCCTGACGGTCCAGTGGGCGACAAACGCCCCGAATCTGAGCGCACCGCTCGCGGTGTTCGTTCGTGCTTCTGATGGGCGAATGTTCATTCAGGCTAGGCACGCGCAACTACGTGCTCCGCAGGCCGTCACGGGATATCAGCAACTCACGATCGACGGGAATCCGCAGATGCCCGGAAGGGTCGGAGCGGAAGCATTCGAATGGGCGTTCCCTGTGGTGGAGGTTTCGCGGCCGAAGCCCGGTGCGAATGCCATCGCCAACGGGTCGAGCACACCTGTGGTGAATGGCAAGGTAGGTTTTATGCAGCCGGCAGGCACACAAGCGACGGCGTCATGCACATGGAAGTTTGGCGAGGGATCGGCCGCGCCCGAACCACCGCCGACGGTGGCAGCACAAGCCACGCCCACACCCGGCGCGGGAGTTGCGACGACACCACCTTTGGGACAGGGTTCATCGAACACAGCCAGCTGCGTGAGCGCTCCGCAAGCTTTGGTGGCGACAGCGGCTGCTGGGAATGTAACGTTGAAATGGTCAGCGCCGACGACTGGCGTTCCGACGAGCTATGTAGTTCAGGCCGGCAGTCAACCGGGAGGCGCGAACCTCGCAAACTTCGATACGGGAAGTACTCATCCGAGCCTTGTCGCATCCAGCGTATCGAGCGGTTCCTACTACGTACGCGTGTACGGAAAGAACGCCAGCTGCGCGGCGCCGACGTTTCTAGGGCTGGCGTCGAATGAAGTGCTGATGGTGGTGCCTTGATTTTGTGTGACAGCGAGCCAGCGGAGCTAAGGGTGTTGCTGCGCCGGGTGAGTGAGCCCTCGCCTTGAGAGTAGAACCACTGCAACGCACAGCGTACTGACCAGTAACGGGAACCAAACCGGCGAGATCCAAGGGATCGGAATCAGGAAGAGAACGTCTGCGTCCTTCAGTGAAGATGGCCAGCGGACCGTTGCGTACAAAGTGGCGTAATAGGCGAGATCCCAGATTGCGAATGTCCAAAGAAACATGGCCCATCGCCCCAGCCGGTCCGTTGTAGACAACAACGCCACGGTAATGAGCATGAGCATAGTGGCCGCCTCGCGACATACCTCGACTTTCCAAAAGGAAATTGGAAGCACTGTCGGTTCGAGCGTAGCTGGATTGAAACCCTGCGAGAATCGCGCCACGTCGACGAGAGAGGGACCGTAGCCGGCGACCAGTGCGAGGATCGCGCGGAGATAGACGACCACTGCCCCTTCCACCATTCCAAAAGATGCGGCGAACAGAGCGGACGCTAGGAGATGCGTTCTGGTAATTGCAAGTCGCTGCCCTTGACCAAAAAAGTAGAAGATGAACGGAACTGCAATCAACAGGTTGACCCACCAGGGATGTGCCATACCGAAGACTCCCGCAGTAGGATAAACAACCGGAAGGCAATCGTGATCGCGGCGCGCTATGCCCGTCGCTCCACTAGAGGTTCAGGAAAAAAGTACGATACGCTATTCACAAAGACACTAATCGACGGAGGTGACAGATGCCAGGTGCACAGCTCAGATACACAATCAAGTTCGTCGCCGATATGAACAAAGCGGTCACTTTTTATCGCGATGTACTCGGCCTACAAATGAAATTCGAGTCGACCGGCTGGACCGAGTTCGTGACGGGGGAGACCACTCTCGCCCTGCATCCGGCGTCGGACAAGAACCCGGCGGGAAAAGTCGAATTGGGTTTCACCGTTGCCGATGTGGAAGCTTTCTATCGTGAGATGAGCGCCAAAGGCGTTCGGTTCAGCATGCCTCCCAGCAGGCAGGATTATGGCGGAGTTCTTGCCCAGTTTGTCGACTCGGAAGGCACAGCCTGCAGTGTAGGTTCAGAGGCGGCATAAAGTCTCCTCTTCAGAGCGGCTCCAGTGAAAGGTGACGCGACTCTGATGAAGTCGAACCTGCATGTGCACTAGGTCAGGTTGATCTGCGTCGTGTTAGTATTCGCCAACGAATCGGACGACGTATGGAAGGTCTTCTGTGCTTCGCGACAATAATCTTCACTTGCATTCAGGTCGAAGGACAGCGTGTGTCACCGTTCGCGAAGGACGCGGCACAGACGATCCGAGAGCTTCGAGCTATCGGCCTTCCGGATTTCGACGATGGCCAGAATGAACCGCCCGCACGAGTGCCGGGTCTGCTTAGGCAACTGAATCAACAGTTGAGGGGATTGATCACAGATACTCTCACCGATCCAAGCCATCACGGTATTGCAAGTGAGAAGATCTTCGCACAGCTCCGGGCAGCAGGATGGGAAGAGATTCCCAGCAATAAATGGAACGCCTATGGGGAGATCAACCGAATTAGTTTGAGCACGCCGTCGGAGGGCCTATTAGTAGCCTCCACAGTGCGGCCCAGTTGCCGCAGACTTGCGTTACAAAATTTTGCGGCCAGGACAATCGCCTGATGAGCCTCGCATACTGATGAATCACCGCGAGCCACTGAATACAAGATTTCATCCGGCATTCCGCATGGAAGTACAAGACGATTGGTTCGCGATCACTCGCGGAAACCAGCGCAAACTCGACGGCGAACCGGAGCGTCGATCACTCGATATCAGATTTCGGGAAATCGTATCGATCGCATTCAACCCCTCGCTCTCACGCCCGCTGACTTTTTCGATGAATGGGTCCAACTCGACTGGAGTGATGCGTCCCGCTGGAGCGGCTCGCAGACGGATCTTTCTACATGACATTCGAAGTTACAGGCACGCGAGAACGATTCGACGGAATTCGAGTTTGTGCAGCCGTGTCCGCAGCAACCAAGAGCTGACAAGAGATGGCTCGCGGCATTGTGGATTGGTCAAAAGTTGAATCCGGCAAGCGCCGAGGAGAGGCTCTTCATTCTCGTCAGAGAACAGAACCATGCGTTCTTCGTCGATACAATCCGGACGACTCGACCGACGAGTTGCCCCGGAAAAGCGCGCCAAATGGAAGTGAGCCTAGAGTTGCCTGAGTGGTAAGCGACACGGGCGTTCTTTGGTCCTTAAACGGCATTGAACGGTTAACGATTACTTTAGCGGCACTACGGCAATGTGCAGGGGTTCGAGCTTGGCAGGATCGAGGATTCGTCCGTCCTCGAGATTTTCGATACCGGTGTTGGCCATGAAGTAGAAGTTGTCGTCCAGAATCGCACCGGTTGTGGGATTGCGAACCATCTCCGTTCCGCGTTCAAGCGTGTTGCTAGACTCTACCTCGCGTTGATCCGCTGACAATTTCCAACGCATCACACGATATGCGCCGGTGCCATACTCCACTCCTACGAGATCGCCCTTGTACCAGTAGAGGCCGTCGATGCCAGCCATGGTGTCGTGCGCGATAGGTTTCAGGTCCCGCACTTCGTGAGTTCGCAAATCCATCCGAATGACGCCGAGGTCATCAGCGACAAAGAGCACGTTTCCATCACCGGAAACGTTGATGCCGTTCGGCTCGAAAACCGGCCGTCCGAGATTAAGATCTTCGAATCGATGTGATACTCGATCGAACCGAAAGACGTGATTGCCCTCAGTATCGGTTATGTAGATCTCGTTGCGGCCGCGCAATACAAGGTCGTTCAGAACGTGCGGACCCGGAGTCGTTGGTTTGTAGCGCTCGAGCAGTTTTCCTTCGGCATCGAAGTGCACGATTTCGGAACGGTCTTTCTTCCCAGGATCTGTTGCACACCACACGCTGTGATCCGCAGGATCGACGCGCACTCCGCCGACCGGCATCAGATCGTAGACTCCTTCTTTTACAAAATCGGTAACTTCGCCGGTTTCAGAAATGCGGACGATCTTGCTGTGGTACTCGCTTCCCATGTAGAAGATTCGTTTCGAAGCGTCGATGGCCAGACCTTCGGGAAAGAGATCGTTCTGCGCGATGGTGAATGCGATGCGCGCCCGTCTTACGGGTGGGTTCTGCCGTCGCACACGCTCGACGAGTGCAAGATATTCAGGATCGTTGTGGAGTGGTGAAAACGCCGTGTCGCCCGAGGGGTCGAAGCCTGCATCCAGTGGGATGCATTCCTTCAACAAGTCCAATGCTTTCGCCTGACCTCCGAGGCGGGCGTAATCATGGGCTAACAGGAAGAGAGCGGCCCCGCGGTCCGGTGCCCGCGCCAGGAGCTGCTCGAGCGATTTGATTTCGTCACGCAATCGGAGGGAGGTGCCGGGTGGAAGCGAGGTCTGTTGCGGAGCTTCAGTGCCAACCTTAGTTGGAGCCAAAAACGTAGGCCACAGAGATGCGACCGCGGATCCGATGAATAGAATCACTGTAGTTGCCGCTCTCACTATTCCCCCCGATTCACTCCATCTATAGACTTGGAATCGCGTTCGTCGGTGAGCACCCCGGAAGAAGACACTAACAACATCATCACCATTTGTGCACCGCTCTTGACGCGCGTCTGGAGTGGGCGGATACTTGTGCGCGAGGCCGGGTCTTATGTTTTACGGTCGCTTCTCCTCGGTCGTCCTCTTTTCCGTCGTCAGCGCGTTGACGCTTCCCTGTTTCGGGCAATCTGTAATCTCTACTCGCTCGGGAGTTGTCCATTTCTTTGAAGGAACTGTGTACCTGGGCAGCCAGCCGTTGACAGCGAGTCCCGGAAGATTTCCAAGCATCCCGCAAGGTGGCGAACTGCGAACAGCAGAAGGGCGCGCGGAGGTTTTGCTGACACCGGGCGTTTTTCTCCGTATAGGTGATGGAACCGCGATTCGAATGATCGCGAACGAACTCTCGGACACTCGCATCGAATTGCTGGTGGGATCGGTGATCATCGATTCGACGGAGCCAAGCTCAGGCACTTCGGTGACGCTCATTTACAAGAAGTGGAGCGTGCGCTTCCCCGAGCAGGGAGTCTACCGGATCGATTGCGATCCGCCGCGCGTATGGGTGCTCGAGGGGAAAGCAGAGGTCTCAGCCGACACGCATGATCCAGCGCTGCTGGTTGGAAAAGGGATGGACTTGCCTTTCGCAGCGGTGCTTGTGCCGGAGAAATCAACCAATCAACCTCAGGACCCGCTGAGCACATGGGCTGAGGGACGCCAGCAGTCGATTTCCACGGACAACGCGATCGCAGCAAACATCCAGGATCCCGCTTCGATCGATGCATCGGCTGCGGGTGTGGGCGGCGGGTTTACTTACTTCCCGGCTCTCGGAGTTCCCCCGGCGGCGTCGGGCTACTACAGCACGTATGGCTACCCGGACCCCTATCAGCCGGGATTCAGCTCCATCTATCTTCCAGGCTACACGTTTCTTCCTTTGCTTCTTGGACTAGGACGGGGTGGCGGCGGAATACCGCCAGTTCGTTTTCCAACTCATCCGACACCGGTGGGTGGATTTCCTACGAACCCCGGGCGTCCGACTCCTCCGGGCCCGGTGCACCCATTTCCCACACACGGGGTTTCTCCCCACCCGATTGGGACGGTTGGTATGCACGGAGGCGCTCACCGCTAGGGAGTCACTTGCCCGGCGCGTAATAGCCGTGTCGCCAGTGAGCCTTAATAGGAGAGCCCAGGAATTGAGGCTGCGAAATATGCACCTCCACGGTGCGGTACTTCCCATCTCTAACTTTGTTGCGAGGGTAATAGCCAAGGACATACTGATTGCGCAACTCGACCGCAATGCGGTTTGCGATACTCGGCATATCAGCCGGCAGCGCCGCGGCGAAAGCGCGTCCACCAGTTTGTGTTGCGATTTCAGACAGCAAACGCGGTCCCGAAATTTCTTCAGGGGTCAGACCCAAAATGACCGGTTCGAAAACGCCCATGGCGTAGATTTGCACGTCGGCTTCGCGAACAAGGGACTCAATCTGATCGGCAGTGTAGTGGCTGCGATTGTCTCCTCCATCAGACACGATCACGATAGCTTTTCGGGAATTCTTTGCCTTTTTCATCTCAACCAGACCGGCGTCGATGGCATCGAGCATCGCCGTGAGACCATTCGATTGCGCGTCTTTGAGGGCGTTCCGAATATCGTCGGTGCGGCCGGTGAATTTAACCGATACTTTGGCGAGGTCCGAGAACTCGACGAGGAACGCTTCATCTTCCTTGCCTAGTGTGTTGAGCAACTGAGCCGCGGCGTCTCGTGAATTGCGCAGCTTGTAGCTCATGCTTCCGCTCTCGTCGAACAACATGCCAATGGAGAGAGGTGCATCCTCGCCAGAGAAGTTCGCCACGTTCTGCTCGACGCCATCTTCGAATAAATGGAAATCTTCTTTACGAAGGCCGAGGACGAAACGATTCAACGCGTCGGTGACCGTTACCGGAATCAGGACGAGGTCTGTGTGCGCACGAAAGGTTGCCACCGGACCTTGCTGAGAATCAGTGGAGGACGAGCCTGGTGGGGATTTTCCTTCGGAACGGGCTTGCGCCAAGGCTACGCTGACGAAAAGCGCAAGTGCGGCTGCTGTACAACTCACGCAACGGAAGCAAGCCCACGCTCTCCGCTTCACTGCTGAACTCCCCCGCGAACGGCTACACAGCGACTCAATGTCGAAGCAAATCGCGCAACCTGCGCGGCTTCCCAAGAAGGCCCTGCGGTGCTGCAATTCTACGGCTGAATGAGGTCGATGATGTATCCATTTCAAGATCGCTGGCGGGAGGTGTGGCGCGGAGCCGTGCGGCAACAGAACACCGTTGTTACTGTATGGCTGGCGGAAAACAGCGCGATCATTCAAGATGTGATTTCGTTCGCGGTGGCAGGAGGGCGCTATGTTTCGAGAACGTGCGCTGAAGATCGTGTTGGTGCTGGTGGGGTTGCTGTTTACGGCCGGGATTTTTCCGGCGGTCGGCGGCGTCGTCGATCCCGGACATTCCGATACGGGCGACACAATGATGATGGCTATCTATTGCGCGCTCGGGATTTTTCTGCTCATCGCGGCCCGAAATCCTTCGGCACATCGCAGTCTGATCGCCTTCGCAGCCTGGTCGAGCTTCGCGCATGCGGTCGCCATGTCCGCACTCGGCATGAAGATGCCGAGCGAGCGCCAAGGATTTCTCGTAGGCTCCGGCGTGCTTGTCGTGATTGGGATAACGCTGATTTTGTTGGCTCCAAGAAAAGTTGGAGACAAACACGTGTCCACGGCGTCGTTCTCAGACTAATCCGATCTCCGTCACCCACCATGATCTCGGAGGCGATCTCGTCTCCAACCTTCTCAACGCATCAGATTGGCGCGCGGAAATACAGGTGTAAGCGCGGGTTTACAAATAAGTTGCGAGGACAGCGATTTTCTCGTCTACCGCTTCCAGCGTCCCCCGTCGGTAATGGTCAGGAATTGGCATGGTTTGCTTCGGGTCGCTGACAGAAATTGTGGATGGGACCGGTTTTCGACCGGAAATCATGGGATCTCGCGCCTTCAGCAATGGTTGCATAATTGTCGTCAAATACAAGTAACATCTATACTTATCCGTTGGTAATGCAGGGGTACCTCGATTTTTTAAACCGATGGCACGTTACCTGCCTATTCCCTGGGTAATGTTCGGCAAAACCCGAAAATCGCCGAACAAAACAGGAGATTAGCGATGTGGATTCAGATAACACTCGGCGTGGCCGCACTGAGATCGGCGTGGGGCTTAAGTGCCGCGACTATGCCGGTTGAAACGACAATCACCACGGACCGGACCGGAGATTTTCTGGCCGAAGCGCAGAGCTACATGAATATGGGACGGCATCAGAGCGCGGCGATTCTCGCGGGCGATGCCATGGAAGCGATGCTAGAGAGATTGTGCCGCGACTTTTGCATTGCGTTACCGGCGAAGCCGACCGTGGAAGACATGAACACGAAGCTGGTGCAGGCAGGTGTGTACAACAACCATGTCGAGCATCAAGTGGAAGAGCTGCGCACGTTGTGGGAGAAGGCCAACGAAGGCTTGTGGTCGGAAGTGACCAAGTCGAGCGTTGAAAACATGATGAACCAGATTCGTGCGTTCATTGCCATGCACGTTGCTGAGCCGGTTGCCAACTAAACAGCTGCCGCTTCCCCCGCTTTTCCCCCTTCAAAATCAGCTTCTGGCTTGTGGCTATTTCGCGACCTGCTTTTCGCGCTACAAATCTTTCCGCGATACTCGCTGAGTAGTCGGGCGTGGTGAAAAGGTTGACCCGCGCGCGAAGAAATTCTGCGTGTCGACGGCCGAGACGCCAGTCGCTCCAACGACGTTCGTGCCGCTGTAGGTCTTCCCAGATGAAGGCGATGGGTGCGGAGCTTCGCCCCGCTGGGCAGACGAGGGCGTCTGCCCCCACGTGGTTCGTGCTGCCGACGCGATGCGGTTCATGAGCTCGCGATCACCTCACGCACAGAGTGTGCGCGGCAGACAGGATTGATCGCGCAGGTTATCTTCCAACCCACGGACGCGAACCTGGGGCACCAGCGTGCACGCCACACAAGCACCAAGGCTACAACTGCGGAGCTGCGCTCCGCCGGGCAGACGCGGCGTCTGTCCCCACGTGGGCCGTGCCTGATTTCTGCAGAAGTGGACGCACTCGGTTGAGAATGGCATCGACGCTGATGCCATACTTCGCGCGCAATGCTTCGGGCTTGCCGTGTTCGATGAACTGGTCGGGCCAGCCGATACGTACAACCGGTGTTTGCAATCCGAGATCGTTTAACTCTTCTAGCACTGCACTTCCGAACCCGCCTTTGAGCACGTGATCTTCGAGAGTAACGATCACGTCGACGCTGCGCGCATAAAACTCAAGCATTGCCGTGTCGAGGGGCTTGGCGAAGCGTGCATTGATTACCGCGCTCGAGATGCCGTCGCCTTCGAGTTTGGCTGCAGCTTCCTGCGCCATCGGAATGAGCGCGCCGAGCGCGAAGAAGGCGACGCGATCGTGCTCGCCGTGTTGCAGAAGTTCCGCCTGGCCGATGGGAATCGCGCGGGGAACGTCTTTCACCGGCGTGCCGGGGCCAACACCGCGCGGGTAGCGAACAGCGATCGGTCCGTTGTGCTGCAGCGCTGTGAAGAGCATGTCGGCGAGTTCATCTTCGTCTTTGGGAACCATGTGCACGATGTTCGGGATTCCGCGCAGGTAGCTGATGTCGAAGAGGCCGTGATGCGTGGGGCCATCGTCGCCGGAGAGGCCGCCGCGATCCATGCAGAAAACGACGGGGAGATTCTGCAGGCACACGTCGTGAATGATGGGGTCAACGCTGCGCTGAAGAAACGTCGAGTAAATCGCGCAGAAGGGCTTGAGTCCCTTGGTTGCAAGACCGGCAGCGAAGAGGACTGCGTGCTCTTCGGCGATGCCGACGTCAAAGTACTTGTCCGGGTGCACTGGCTGGAAGCGATCGAGCGCCGTACCGTTGGGCATAGCCGCAGTGATGGCAACGAGCCGCGGATCTTTGTCGGAGAGTTTGATGAGCGTGTCCGCAAAGACTTCCGAGTAGGTGCGCTGCCCTTGCGGCTTGGTTTCACCGGTTTCGGGATCGTATGGTCCGAGACCGTGAAACTTTTTCTGCTTCTGAAGAGCGGGCTCGAAGCCCTTTCCTTTCTGGGTGAGCACGTGTAGCAATACAGGACGTTGCTGGGTCTTAAGGAATTGGAAAGTCTTGATCAGCGTTGCCATGTCGTGGCCGTCGATGGGGCCGTAATACTTCAATCCAAGTTCCTCGAAGATCACGCTAGGCCAGAACATGCTCTTGGCAGCTTCTTCCGCTTTGCGCGCCATGTGAAACAGTGTCTTGCCGCCGAGGCGTTCGACGAAACGACCCGCGCGCTCGTGCAGGTAGTCAAAGCGCGGATTGGTCACGATCGTGTTCAGGTAATTCGCGATGGCGCCGACGTTCTTGTCGATCGACCACTCATTGTCGTTGAGCACGACGATAAGGCGGCGCGTGTGATGCGCGATGTTGTTTAACGCTTCGTAAGTGATCCCGCAGGTGAACGCGGCGTCTCCAGCCAGGGCGACCACGTGTTCTTGTCCGCCTTCGCGATCGCGGGCCACGGCCATACCAAGGGCAGCAGAAAGCGCGGTTCCAGCGTGTCCGGCGCCATAGCAGTCGTGCGGGCTTTCGGTGCGCAACATAAAGCCGTTAAGTCCACCGGGCGTGCGGATCGTGTGAAATTGCTCGCGGCGTCCCGTGAGAAGCTTGTGCACGTAGGCCTGGTGGCTGACGTCAAACACGAAATGATCCTTCGGCGTATCGAAGACGTAGTGCATCGCGAGCGTGAGTTCGACGACGCCGAGGTTGGGTCCGAGATGGCCTCCGGTCTTCGAAAGCACCGAGATGAGTTCTTCGCGGATCTCCGCGGAGAGTTGTTCGAGTTGCGGAACCGTGAGTTGTTTGACGTCGAGCGGAGAATTCACATTACTGAGAAGTTGGGGCATAGGGTGAGAGGGATGGGATGCTCGCTTAGATGATAGCTGATCGGAGAAGGATGCCGCGGGAGAAACGTGTGGAATCAGAGCTTTAGGGGGGCGAAGCCGACGTAACGCGCAGAGAGCCCATCCGGACCGGCGTGTTTGTCCGGATGGGCTCCTGCCACGCGAGCCCGCTAGAGGGCGGAGATCCTAGCGAGCCTGCGCTTGGACGGCAATGGTCTCGGGCGTTCCCATTTGTTGCCGAGCCATTTCCGTTTCCATTTTGCCGGGGATCAGGCGTTCGCCTTGATTACTTCCCTCGGTCCAGATCGCGGTCAAGAAGAAGTGATCGCCCATGCGGCGGAACACTAATTGGCTTTTACGCGGAGCGACTTGAATCTCGTCGTTGTTAGCGAGGAAGATTCGCGACTTGCGATCACTATTTCGGATCACAACCATCTGTTTTTCGTGATCGATCTGCACGGTGTAGACCCCCGCCGGATACGACTGCTCCCCGACGCTGAATGCAAATGGAATATTGGCGACGGCGCCCTTGGTAAAAGTGAAGTTCGCCTGAGCGGTGGCAAGGCTGGCCAGGACTAACAAAGATGCTGCAACGGTAAATAACTTGTTTCGCATGTTGTGTCTCCCCTGTTTCAAGTTCCCCACTGCGCTGTGCGCTGGTGTGAGTTCGTTCTCGCAGGAAAGACGGATTCGGCCAATGCGCGGTTCATCCAATTGGTCTCGTTTGTGGGTAGCAAGCGAAGTCGCTGAGAGCACGAGGGATATACGTCCGTATAGCAGTGCTTCGCGCGGCATTTAGATGATGGAACGAGTGGTACACTCGGCTCGTATATACGTCTAATAGGTCATCGTGGGGGATGGCTGAAATTTCTCAAAACGGCAATCAGAAGACGATTCACTTCGGCGTCTTCGATGCGGACCTGCGGACGCAGGAATTGCGGCGACAGGGGACACGCGTCCGATTGCCCCGTCAGTCGTTTCAGATTCTGCAAATTCTGTTGGAGCGTCCGGGAGAACTGGTCACGCGCGAAGAATTACGCAATGCGCTTTGGCCAGAAGATACCTTCGTCGATTTCGATCACGGTCTCAACAATGCGGTGAAGCGTATTCGAGCGGTGTTGGGAGATTCTGCGGAGGCTCCGCGGTACATTGAGACATTGCCGCGGATGGGATATCGCTTCATCGGGCCGATCAACGGCAACGGAAACGGCGCCCATTCGAATGGAAATTCCCACAATGGGACGGTGCTGATTGCAGAACATCCGGCGGCCTCGACGACGCCGGTGCCGCCGCACACGAAACACGTAACTGCGCCGGCGGGAATACGAAAGATCGGCTACGGACGCATTGCAGCCATATTTGCCGGCGTTCTCCTCTTAATAGGGCTCGCCGGATGGGGTTTGCTCTGGCGCCATCACCTCCACGAGCAACCGTCTCTCACGATGATCCCGTTCACGTCGTACCCGGGATCTGAGTTGGTTCCCACATTCTCGCCCGACGGCAATCAGATCGCGTTCGCTTGGGATGGTAACAACCAGAATCACAAGTTCGATTTATATGTAAAGGAAGTCGGCACCGAGTCGCCGGTGCAGGTAACTCATCATCCCGCGACCTACATGACAGCAGCTTGGTCGCCAGACGGGCGTTTGCTGGGAGTGACAGCGCTCGATACGGATACCGGGACCATCACCCTATCGGTGATGCCGCCGATGGGTGGGAGCGAGCGCCAACTGCTACGGTCGCGCGCGATCAAATACATGTTCGAAATGGCGCTGGGGTGGACGCCGGACAGCCAGTGGCTGGTGTTCGCGAAAGGCAGCGAACAATTTCACGCGCACATCGCGATGATCAACGTGGAGACGCGCGAACAGCGCGAACTTCCGGATCCGTCACCGCGGTGCATCGCGAGCGGTCTAGCCACCTTTTCGCCCGACGGCAAGAGCATGGCCAGCGCGTGCCTGTACACATGGGGCGTGAGCGCGTTATTCGTGCAATCGTATCCGTCGGGAACGGCGAGAGAGCTGCGTGAACTTCGGGGAGAGATCCAAGGGCTGCAGTGGAGCAGCGACGGGCATAGCCTGGTGTATGCGCTGGATGGAAACCTGTGGCGCTTGAACTTGCATCGAGGGGACCCGGAGCGGTTGTGGTTCGCGCAGAACGCGGTGGCGCCAGCGATCGCCCGCCAAGGACATCGGATGGCTTATGTACACAGAAACTACGGCGCCGACATCTGGCGAATCGGAATCGAGAACAGCGGCGAACAGCCGACACGTCCATTCCCTTCCAACCTGGTGCAACAGAATCCGCAGTTTTCGCCGGACGCGAAGCGCATCGTATTCGAGTCGACACGCTCGGGAAATCCGGAAGTGTGGGTGTGCAATACCGACGGATCGAATCCGCTGCAGTTGACATCGTTTGGGGGAGCGTTGACTGGAACACCGCGCTGGTCACCAGACGGGCAGAACATCGTGTTCGATTCGCGGGCGACCGGGAAGCCGGAGTTGTACATGGTGAGCAGTGGCGGTGGGAAGCCGCGACTGTTTCCTACACTGCCGAATGGCGGATCTGTCCCCTTCTGGTCGCACGATGGAAAGTGGATTTACTTCAGCTCTGACGTGGACTTGCAACCGCAGATCTTCAAAATCCCGGCAAACGGCGGACAAGCAGTGCAACTCACCAAGCAGGGCGGGCTCGTATCGAAAGAGACGCGAGATGGGAGACTCTATTACAGCAATCCGCGCATCGCGAATGAGATCTGGACCGTCGATCCGGACGGTACCAAGGAGCGCCCCGTCGAGAACTTGCCAGGGTTCGCATGGCCGGCGTGGGATCTAGGACGAAACGGGATTTATTACTTCGACGCACTGCGCGGAGACACGGCGGTTTACTTCTACGACTTCGCGACGCGTCAGACACGGGTGGCGACACAAATGGCCGGGCAACCACAGCCCTACGAAGGACAAATTTCTGTGTCGCCTGATGAGAGGAGTCTGCTGTACTCGCAAACCACCGAGAACGATGCAGACATCATGCTGGTGGATGGGTTTCAGTAAGACCGCGCTGTTCTGCTCTCAACCAAGTTCCTCCGAAAACCGACCACACTCTGAACGCAACGGCGGTTGTGTGAGCTTACTCCGGGCCAGCCTCGCATCAGTGAATCACTTGCATCCGACCGAGGGTGCGTGCGTCGGCGGCAATCTCGTCCGGAGTCAGGCGAATCTGAAAGTTTCCGATAGCGACGGCAGCAGGACGGCGTCCTGAACCGAGTGCACGCAGAAGCGGGAGAGGGTCGGCGCGGAAAGCGATGAGGCGCTCTCCACCCTTCAATGCCACGTCGATGACCGCGCGATCGTACTCCAAAACTTCGTCGAGAAACGGAACGTAGGGCTTGCGCTCGCGCAGGAAGCCCGCGAAAGCTTCGGCTTCGTCGAGCGGGAACGGATTCGGCGGATGGTTCCGCCAGAAAATCGACAACAGTTCCTCAAGGTAGCCGGTCCCACGTTCGAGCATGATCAGCCGCGAAGAGAGACGCAGCGTGCGAACGATCATCGAGCCGCGAAGTTGCTCAACCATCTCGCGAATGATGGAGAGGCCGGCGTCGTTGCGCAACTCTTCGGCCAGAGGGTTGGTACATGGCTTGTGGACCGTCAGTGAGCCCAGTGTCTCTTCCCAGGCCTGCGGATCAGGCGCCGGATTGTCAGACTTCACTTCTGTTGTGACGCGCGGCATGTTCTTCGCGTTGATTCCGCGCCGATCCCATAAACGATGCAACGCTTCGAGTTGGGGCCGGAACAGCGCATACCCGACCGTTGACAGATATGCCGGGAAGAGCTCGAAGACGATCGCCTTCAGGTTTGGCAGACGAGGCACGATGCGGGTTGCGAGTTGGAGCAACTCTGCGGGAACGGCGCCTGAGTGCGCATCGATCCAATATCCGCGATGGCTGGAGCCGCCGGCGAGATGGATCTGCCAGACCCGCTCCAGTGGAAGATGATCGATGTACTCGCCGACACTCTGACGCCCGTTGCGATGATTCGTCCAGATGTTATGGAGATCGAGCAGGATGCCACAGTCGGCACCCTCTGCAACGCGAGCGACGAACTCGCCATCGGGTATTTCATTGGCGCGCGGCTGCAGATAGTTGACGCCAGTCTCGATCGCAACCGGGACCGGCATCTCGGATAACAGAGAGCGGACGGATCGAATGGCATGATCCATCCCTGCAAGCGTTTGACGCGGCGGCAGCAGGAAGCCGGTGTGCCAGGTTCCATTTTCGTCGTGGAACGTGTTGAAGCTCAGGTGCTCGCTCACCCATGGAGTATTTAGCTCACGGGCGACGTGACGGAGAAGCTGCACGTCCGTCGATTTCGGCGGCTCGGTACCCCCGACGGGTAGTCCGACACTGTGAACGAGTTTGGGCAGTGCACGGCCGCGAAGCAAGTGGAGAGATGGCTCGTCGACGATGACCGTTTGCCCACCGTGGTCACGCCGCCATAACGATTGGGGCTCTACCTCGATGACATCGATCAGAGCCTGCTCGCTCTCCAGTACAGGTTCGAGTCCTTGAAAGAAGGTAAGCCCGACGCCGAGTTCGGGAAGGTTCATGGTTTGCTCACGTGTCCCCGACAAATGCTTACCAGGGTTGATGCCTTGCATTCGCGGCGCTACGTTTGCCGGCTATTGAAATGGTGCGGGGCGACTGGGAAACGTTACAGGTAAGTTTTAGATCGGGGGTGTCGCGAGCGCGCCATGGCGTCAAACAAATCAACAAGCCCGTTGTCGTTAGAGAGATGAGAAGGCTGGAGAAGGACGCGTGCAGACTCCGTCCCGTTGCGAATACTACACTTTCAAGCTACTTAGGCTGCGGCAACCTCCGCGGCCAGTTTGCTCTCCGCGAGGATTGGGCCCGGACCCTCGATCAAGGCGCTCTGCACGCTGAAGTGGCGCCCGTTACGACTCCCTCGATTCGGGTCGGCGCGGAACGTTCGTACGTACTTGCCGCTGGGCAGGAGCCATCGGCTCTTCGCGGAATCCTTCAAGTAGCTGTGCAGCAACTCGGTAACTCGATCGCGCAGCCCTGGCTCTCTCAGCGGGAACATCACCTCGACACGTTCGTATAAATTGCGCGGCATCCAGTCGGCGCTGCCGAGATAAATCTCCGGATTGTCGCCATTCTCGAAATAGAAAATCCGGCTGTGCTCAAGAAAACGTCCGATGATGCTCCGCACCCGGATACGATGGCTCACGCCTTTGATTCCCGGACGCAACGCGCACGCCCCTCGCACGATGAGGTCGACTTCCACTCCCGCCTGCGATGCACGATAGAGCGCCTCGATGATGGGCTGGTCCAGCAGCGCATTCACTTTGGCGATGATTCGCGCCGGCTTGCGGCGCCGGGCATGTGACGCCTCGCGATCGATCAACTGCACACAATTCCGCGCCAGGTCCACCGGAGACACAAAGAGCGGTTTGTAGCTGCGCTCCTCTGAGTGCGCCGTCAGAAAATTAAAGACGGCATGCACCGCTGACGTGATCTCGCGATTCGCGGTCAGCAGGCTCAGGTCGGTGTAGAACCGTGCCGTCGACGGGTTGTAGTTGCCCGTGCCCAGATGTGCGTATCGGCGAATCTCGCCATCGGGATCGTTTCGCGTAAGCATTGCGAGTTTGCAGTGGGTCTTCAAACCTACGACGCCATGAAACACTTGCACTCCGGCCTCTTCCAGAGACCGCGCCCAGCGGATATTCGAGGCCTCGTCAAACCGCGCTTTCAACTCGACCACCACCGCGACTTCCTTCGCCTGGGCAGCCTCCATCAGAGCGCGTACTATGGGGGAATCCTCACTCGTTCGATACAGCGTCTGCTTGATCGACAACACCGCTGGGTCCCTCGCTCCCATCTCAATAAATGACACGACCGGCTGATAGGAATCGTACGGATGATGGAGCAGGACATCCCCCGCACGAATCTGTTCGTACAGACTCGTCACTTTGGGCGAGAGAGTAATCGATTTGGGCGCGAATGTCGGGAACTTCAGGTCGGGACGCGGCGTTTGTTCTGCCAAGGAGAACAGACGCGAAAGATTCACCGGTCCCGGGGTCTTGAACACCTGCCACGGTTGTAGCCCGAACTGCTCGGTCAGAGGATCCACGATCTCGGCGGCAGCGTCGGATTCGATCTCCATACGCACGATGTCTCCGCGTCGCCGATTGTGCAAAAGGCTATCCACAGATTCGAGCAGGCTTCGGCTCTCCTCTTCATGCAAATACAAGTTGCTGTTCCGCGTCGCGCGAAACGCTCCTGACGAAACAACCTGAAAGCCTTTGTAGAGATTGCGTGCATGGGCTTCTACAAGGTCGTGCAGGAAAACGTAATTGATACTTTCCGTTCGCGTCGGCACACGTACAACCCGCGGAAGTTTTCGCGGGACCGTGACTACACCGAGATACGAATTAACGGGGCGGCGTCGCGCTTTCAGGCAGAAGGCAACACAGAGTGCTTTATTGATCACATGGGGAAACGGGTGAGAGGGATCGATAGTCACCGGAGTCAGCAGCGGATCAACCTGCCGCATGTAATACAAATCCATCGCGTCGCGCGATGCATGATCGAGAGACTTCACCTGCAGAACGTGAATCCCCTCTCTTGAGAGAGCCGGCAACAGAACCTTGTTCCAGCACTCGTATTGCTCCCCCACGAATTCGTGCAATTCCACAGAAATTCGTTGGAGTTGTTCCTGCGCGCTGAGCCCGTCCGGCCCGGTTTCCTGAAGGCCGTGCTCCACCTGCTGGAGAAGACCCGAAAGCCGCACTTCAACAAATTCGTCAAGATTGCTCGCGGTAATGGCGAGGAACTTCACGCGTTCAAGCAACGGGTTGGTTTCGTCGAGAGCTTCCTCGAGAACTCGGCGGTTGAACGCGAGCCACGACTGGTGGCGATTGAAGTAAAACCGCGAATCGTCGAGACGGGTGCGCATTCTCACAACCTCTGATCGCGGGCAGATTACGCCATGATTGTTAACCGGGTGTTACAGGACCACTGCGATCCATCTCGTATTGAATGCCAGCAAGGTTTTTTCATCTCCCTGTAATAGAGCTTCATTACCATTCCCGCCTCGCAACAATATCGGAATCCGATCTGAACTTATAAAAGTCGCGTCCTCGCGCGGAGGAATGTTCCATGGCAACAACAGCCGCCCCGGCTCTAGAAGCAAAGCTTTCTCGCCGTCCCGGCATGATCGGTATCGCGGGATTTGGTGTGGTTCTGGTCATTGGAGTCACCTACTCCGCCTACCATCTTCTTTCCGACCTCTCGACGGTCCACGCCAGTTCGCTCACTCCGTACATTCTGTTAGGGCTCGCTCTACTCGTTGCGCTCGGGTTCGAGTTCGTCAACGGCTTTCACGACACGGCCAACGCCGTTGCCACCGTGATTTACACGCACTCGATGGAGCCGCACATCGCGGTCATGTGGTCAGGCTTTTGGAACTTTCTTGGTGTGCTGACGTCGAGTGGATTGGTCGCCTTCGGCATCATCTCGCTTTTACCGGTTGAGCTCATTTTGCAAGTTGGGAGTAAAGCTGGATTCGCCATGGTCTTCGCCCTGCTCGTCGCGGCGATTATCTGGAATCTTGGCACCTGGTACTTCGGTCTACCTGCTTCCAGCTCACACACGTTAATTGGTTCGATCATCGGCGTGGGCATCGCCAATCAGTTGATGTCGGCGCGGACGGGCACGAGCGGGGTCGATTGGGCGCAAGCCACGAACATTGGCAAATCGCTGCTGCTATCCCCGGTCGTGGGTTTCGTTTGCTCGTTCCTTCTGTTGTGGTTGATGAAGCTGGTTGTGAAGAATCGAAAGCTCTACGAAGCGCCGGAAGGCACCGAACCACCGCCGTTCTGGATTCGTGCTTTGCTCATGCTCACCTGTACCGGCGTCAGCTTTGCCCACGGATCGAACGACGGGCAAAAAGGGATGGGTCTGATCATGCTGATCCTGGTCGGAACCGTTCCCACCGCATACGCACTGAACCACGCCGTCACGAAGCGGCAATCGGATGACTTCATCGCGGTCTCGCAACAGGCCGCCACCATTCTCTCGAAATACGTCAGTCCTGACGCCGTCGTCGGCGACGACCGTGAAGAGGTCACCGACTACATCCGCACCAAGGAATTCACGCCGAATACGATGTTGGCCCTGCGCCAACTCGTCAGCGACATCAGCAACGAGACCGTGCTGTTCGGAGAACTTGCTCACGTGCCGAACGATCGAGTCCGCAACTTCCGCAACGACATGTACCTGGTCAGCGAAGCGCTACGCCTGATGAAGAAGACGGGCAACCCTGCCCTGAACGCCGCCGATTGGAAGGCCCTCGCCAACTACAAGAGCCACGTCGACGGCGCGACGCGCTTCATTCCAACTTGGGTGAAAGTTGCGGTCGCACTCGCGCTCGGTCTCGGCACCATGGTGGGCTGGAAGCGCATCGTCGTCACTGTGGGTGAAAAGATCGGCAAAGAGCACCTGACGTACGGGCAGGGGGCTGCCGCGGAAATCACCGCGATGCTGACCATCGGTGCGGCGGATTGGTTCGGACTGCCCGTCAGCACAACCCACGTGCTCTCATCCGGCATCGCTGGAACAATGGCCGCCAATCACTCCGGACTGCAATGGGCGACCGTGCGCAACCTGGCGATGGCGTGGGTACTCACTCTTCCTGCGTCGATGGTCCTTGCTGGATTTTTGTTCTGGATGTTCCGGGCGATCTTTTAGTGTGCAGGCGGCCGTTCTTCACAGTGTTCACGCGCCCATCGCGTGAGCACCCCACTAGGGTTGTCTAGCGCCGCTGCCCCGTGGGAACAGCTTCTTGGGCTGGAACAGGAACTCCCCGGCTGCCGTCACGTTGTTCGACACATTGGGCTGAATCACCGGGAACAACCAGCGCTCATGTTGTACCCACGCTGAAACGCCGAAGTTGTGTCGAAACCAATATTCGCCCGAAACACCGAAGTCCGTGAGCGAACCGCCATCTGGAATGAACTGCTGGCTTACCTTCTGATGCCGGAAGTTCAACTGGACGTTACTGCGCGGACTCAGCCAGTACGTGGCCCATGCTTGCGCACCCTGCCCCTGCCGGCCAATCCAGCTTCCAATCAGATATCCGTCGTTCGTATACCCGCTTTTGAATCGGCTGTTGCTATAGAAGAATCCATGTTGCACCGTTGAGTTCCCACCCGGCGGATCGGTGTAGACACCTTCCACGCGCAGATCGAGCTTCGGAATTCCGGGCACTTGCGACAGGTACAAGCCAGAGGTCACAGCAGACTTATTCCACGCCAGCCACGGATTCGCTTGATCGTCAGTAAAGGCATCCACGTAAAACGTCAGCCCACCAAGTCTCGGCATTCTGTACGCGACGTCGAATCCTCCCCTGCGATCGCCTGCATCTCCCGAACTTCCGGGAAGGCCGTTGCCCGACGAGAACATCGCTTGCCCAAGTTTGTGTGCGGTCGCGGGAACGCCGGGCCCTGCAAACAACGCGGTCGCGCTTAAGCCGATCTCCAGATTTGGCATCGGTTTGAAGCTGAGTTTCTCGCCCATGATGAACGGTTGATTGCTGAGCGTCTCGGTCCACGCTCCCAAAAAGCCCGTGTTGACGCCGAAGACCCAGTGATAGCCGCTGATGCGACCTACCATGTAATCGACCCGCATCGATCCAAGGAGTGGCAAGCGAAAAGGCGACACACGGTTGATTCGCAGCATCAATATCGGCGCAGCGTTCGTACTGAACAGCATCGCACCGCTTTGATCCGCTCCCCACCATGCGGACTGTTTGCCAAACGTGAATTGCCAATTGTTGAGTTGAACGCCGACGTAACTCTCCAGCAAATCCACGCGATTCACTGAGGAGATGGGGGTGGTTGGTGGAGCGACGGGAAGACCGTCGACGGCTTGAATGGTCTGCGCCGCCAACGCCGACAAGGCGGGCCCCGAGGGTGCGTGTTGATACTCGGCTCGCACGTAGAACGACAACGGTCCCGCCACTACGTGCCCCGAAGCGCCCGTGATGTTGTTAAATCCCTCAGCGTAGGGCCGGCCGTAATCGTTGATGATCGTCTGCCCGAAGTGCAAACCATCTTGCAATGGCCTGCCAGAGATTCCCATCAATCGCGTGTACACCGAGTCGACATTCACGCCAAGATTCGTCTCGCCTCCGAGGCGAGCAATTTCGTCCGCGAAGTCCGCTCTCAGCGAGTCGTAGATCTGTCCCTCGTTTGTATTTTCAGCATCCTCGTTCTCGAGCACCGGACCGGCTTCTTTTGCCAACAGGCGCGCGCACTCCATGCGCGTCCACGGACGCATTCCCAGAAACCCCGACTCGACGTATCCCTTCGCGATCAGCCTCTCCATCGCGGGATAAATCCAGCTGTCCAACGGCACGAACGGTGACGCCATGTTTTGCGGGTCATGAGACGAATCGTCTTCACCGCGCGTGAACGTTCCCCATCGCGCGATCTCGGCACTGCTGTAACGAGAATGAGTACGAAACACTTGCCGTCCCAGATACCATCCCAGGGCACCGCCCGCAATCACGTCGGTTGCGAAGTGCTGCTGACCGATCACGCGTGCCGCGCTCACCGTCGCGGCAGTGCCGTAGGCCAAAATCTGTGTAAGGGGGCCTGGATACTCGTGCGCTATGACGCTCGCGATCGCCCAACTAACCGCCGCGTGCTCCGATACAAACGACGTTCCGCCCTGAAAGAACTTACCTTTCCCGTCTCCTGTCAACGGCCGTTCGCGGCCGAAGATGTATTTAAACGCGTAAGCGTCGATGGTAGCGTCGATTGCAGCCTCTCCAGCCAGCAGACCGGTCTCGCGTAGCTCATCCGTGTGCTTTGCATAGCCCCACAGGTACATCCCTGCTCCAACACCGGCGAGCGTCGCAACACCGGCGTTCGATGCCGTCACTCCACGAGATGTAGACGTATGGCTTGTCGGCACATGCCCCTGGATCGCTGTATCGCTGGCGAGCAAACCAGCCCCCACAAAGGTCAGTGGCACAGTCCACTGCCACTGCGACTGCGTCATGCGAAAGGGAGTCGTCCAAAACTTTGCCTGGTCAATGACGAGATTTTTGGGAAGCGATTTCAGAGATACTGGTGGAAGCAGATCGAAACGATGATCGGCCGCCTTCTCCTTTGGATCTGGATTTTTTTTGTCCCCACCTTGCGGGTCCGCATTCTTGGCGTCTGACCGGCGACTGTCGGAATCAGGTACTTGTGAGTACAGCTTTTCTGGTACCGCAGCGCATATCATTAAGGCAATAGGCAGAACCATCCCAAGGCAGGCGTAGCTGCATCTACTGTTAAGGCTATTGATGATAGCTTTGACGAAGGTCATTCTATTTTTAACTGATAGCCCAGTGGACGCTCAGTGCCCAACCTGCTTCGCACAGATGCAACTTCGAGCGCTTTGGGCTGTATACCAGACGGTCACCTTGCCGCGACATTCGTTCAAAAGCTGGGACAGCTCCAAACTACTATCGCACTTGGTTGCGGTCTATTTATCAGGACGACTAAGATTTTTGTCGGAGACTTGTTTTTAAGATCTGCAGACTTCTGACACTGGAAGCAGAGTGTCCACCAATTGCGAGAAATGATTCCCGCGGAAATTCAACCCGTATCAGTTACGGCCAAGGTACCAGCGGAACCGTATCGCACTGATACCGAGATCTCGCTGCTCGATCATCTGATCCTTATGCTTGAGAACAAGCGCTTCATCGCGTTATTCGTGCTCGGCGCGGCGCTTGTGGCGACGATCGTTGCATTTATCCTGCCGGTTCGGTACGAAGGAACGGTTGTTGTTCTCCCCCCTGCGCAAAATTCATCGCTCGGTTCCTCGTTGCTCGGACAATTGGGAAACATGGGCGCGCTGGGATCACTGGCATCACTGGCAAGCGGGGGCTTGAACATCAAAAATCCGTCGGACATGTACGTAGCCCTGATCACGAGCCGCACCGTTGAAGATGCAATGATCGAGCGGTTCAACCTGCTGCAGGAATATCACGAAAAGCGAATGTCCGACGCGCGCAAGGAACTCGAGAATCGCACCTCTGTCTCAGCGGGCGCTAAAGACGGGCTCATTCGACTGTCCGTCGAGGATCATGATCCCGCGCGAGCCGCGGAACTCGCCAACGGTTACATCGACGAATATCGCAAGCTCTCCGCGACACTCGCCATCACTGAAGCTTCTCGCCGCCGATTGTTCTTTGAGCAGCAACTGGTGCAGACAAAAGACAACCTCACCGCGGCAGAGAACGCGATGACGCAGACGCAGCAATCGACTGGCGTGCTCCAAATCGACAGTCAGGCTCGTACCCTGATTGAGTCTGCCGCCGTATTGCGAGCCCAGGTGGCGGCGAAACAAGTACAGATCCAGGGCATGCGCGCTTATGCTGCCGAAGACAATCCCGACCTGGTATTGGCGAAGCAAGAACTCGCGGCCCTGCAATCGCAACTTGCCCGAATTGCCAGTTCTCCGAATGATCCTGGCTCCGATATCAATCTTTCAAAGGGGAGAGTCACCCAGGCGGGCATGGAGTACCTCCGCCGCTATCGCGAACTGAAATATCAAGAGACCGTCTACGAGTTGCTGGCGAAAGAATTCGAAGTCGCGAAACTCGATGAAGCTCGCGAAGGATCAATCGTTCAGGTCGTCGATCCGGCAGTGCCTCCCGACAAAAAATCTTCTCCACATCGACTGTTCATCATTCTTGGCACCACAATCGTCGCCTTTATGTTCGCCATTTTCTGGCTGAGCCTACGCCAGCGCTTCCGAATGGCTTCGAAGCTGCCAGAAAATCGTCACCGACTTCGTGTTATCAAGGGGTTGTGGAAATCAACTACGGATTCCGTGTGAGCAACTTTTCAGCGTAAACTGGGATTAACCACTTCAGACACTCTCGCCAGTTCGCCGATGCAAACCATTGTCTTTTTAGTTGCATCGAAACGTAAAATTCTCGTTCTACTTGACGAAACTTTGTCCGGACCGAGCAACGGAAGCATCTAACTCCTACTAATTTCTGAAGAAGGAGCGAATCACCTCCAGAATATGCGCGTTCTGTTCTTGAATCCCCCTTTTCATCCTCGCTTTTCGCGTGAACAGCGCAGTCCAGCCGTCACCAAAAGTGGCACGCTGTATTACCCAAAGTGGCTGGCAACTGCGGCGGGTGTTGCGATCAAGAACGGACACGATGTTGATCTACTGGACGCTCCGGCTGCAGGATTCACTGTACAGGGCGTCATCGATCGCATTAATGCCAAGCGCATCGAAGCCGTGGTCTGCGACACATCTACACCCAGCATTCTGAATGATGTCCACGTAATCGAGTCTCTCATCGCAGCGAAGCCTTCTCTACACGTCCTGATGGTTGGCCGCCACGTCTCTTCCCTGCCGGTTGAGACGCTCGAAATGACTAGCGCTCTCGAAGCAGTTGCGATCAAGGAATACGAGTACACGGTGCGCGACTGGCTGGAGGCGAAATCCTGCGGCGCCGATCTCTCGTCTGTCGATGGGCTGGTTTGGAGAAATGGCAAAACCGGAGAAATCATTCGCAATCAGCCGCGACCGGCAATTCACAATCTGGACGAGCTACCTTTCGTCTCGGAAATCTACAAACGCTTCCTGCACACGCCCGATTATTTCTACGGCCATTCTCTATGGCCTCTGGTTGTTTTCGACACTAGCCGGGGTTGCCCGTATCACTGCTCGTTCTGCGTTTATCCCCAGACCTTCAGCGGCCACACCATGCGTTACCGCTCGGTGAGCAACGTCGCCGACGAGTTCGAATTTGTCGCGCGTGAGATGCCCACAATCAAAACGGTGATGCTGGAAGACGACACGTTCATCATCAGCAAGCCGCGCACCATGCAGCTCGCGAAAGAAATGATTCGCCGCGGGAACAAGCTGCCCTTCGATTCCAATTGCCGCGCTGACATCGGCTCCGAAGGTGAATTGCTTGCAACGCTTCACCAGGCTGGCGCACGGCTTTTTTGCGTTGGCTTCGAGAGCGGTGACGTCGACGTGATTCACGGCATGAAGAAGAACAACGACGATCGTCGCGACGCCAAGTACCATCAGGAGGCCTTCCGCTTCGTGCAGCGTTGCCGCGAGGCCGGGATTATGGTTCACGGCTGCTTTATGGTCGGCAATCTCAACGAGACCCCGGCCAGCATGGAAAAAACTCTGCGGTTCGCCAAGAAGCTCCGCCCCGATACCGCACAATTTTTCCCGATCATGGTTTATCCAGGAACGACGGCGTACCAGGAAGCGAAGACCCGCGGCTACATCCAAATTGAAGACTGGGGCGCGTGGCTGACCAAAGACGGCCTTCACAACAGCGTCGTGAACCTCCCGAACATCACGCACGAGGAGTTGGTCCGGTTCTGCGACCGTGCGCGCCGGAGCTTCTATCTGAGCCCATCGTATTTGGGATACAAGCTCAAACAGTCGTTGAAAGACCGCCGCGAACTCCAGCGCAATCTGAAGGGCTTTGTGACCTTGTCGAGGTATCTTCTGCGCGGCAGCCGCCCCGACAAGGAGAACCGCTGGCCCGATCAAGATGCGCACGAAACCGCCGCGCACACCGCGGATTCTCAAGTCGGCGTTTAGAGAATCCGCACGCGTGCCTTCTAGACAGCTGGTTCCAGATCGCCCACTTGTGCACGGACAGAGCACGACACCGGAGCCTCCTATCGCAACTCGAGCCATTTCGATCGTCATCCCCACCTACAACGGAGCCTCGCGCATCGCGAATTGCCTGACCGCACTGCTTCCTCAGGCAGAAGCGCACGGTGCGGAAATCCTCGTCGTGGATGATGGTTCCACGGACGACACGGCTCGCGTGGTTTCCCAATACCCGTCCGTTCGCCTCATCCAGCAGTCGAACGCAGGGCCGGCCGCGGCGCGAAACCACGGCGCCACCGAAGCAACGGGAAACATCATTCTCTTTACGGACGACGATTGCGTACCAGCGCCGGACTGGCTAGCCAAGATGCTGGCGCCCTTTGAAGATGCAGATGTCGTCGGCGCAAAAGGCGTTTATCGCACTCTCCAGAAGAGCATCGTAGCTCGCTTCGTGCAGATCGAGTACGAAGACCGCTACCGGCTCATGTCAGTCCACAAGGATATCGATTTCGTCGATACCTACTCGGCGGCGTTTCGCCGTGAGCGCTTCCTCGAGATAGGGGGATACGACACTTCGTTCCCGGTTGCCTGTGCGGAAGACATCGAACTTTCCTATCGCATGTCCGCGAGAGGCTGGAAGATGAAGTTCGTACCCGACGCCGTGGTCTACCACACGCATCCAGACTCGCTGCCCAAATATCTCAAGAAGAAGTACAAGTTTGCATTTTGGCGCGTGCTCGCGGTCCGGAAAAACACCGGTAAGGCGCTCAAAGACAGCCATACGCCGCAGCTCATGAAGCTGCAGCTTCTGTTCTTGCCTGCGCTTGTCGCCGCTATCGTGGCCGATCTCGCGCTGCATTCTTTTGTTTCAGTTACGGGACTCGTATTGGCCGCGTTCTTGCTCAGCACATTACCTTTCGCGTTGCGAGCAGTCGACAAAGATCCACTCGTAGCCTTTCTGTCTCCACTACTTTTAGCAGGACGCGCCTGTGCGCAATTCCTCGGAATCGTTCGAGGGGCGATCTATACCTGGCTGAAGTCCGGTGCAGTTTCAGACACAAGCGACGAAGTTCAACTGGTGAACTTGAGGCGCAATTGATCGTGAATAGCTCCCCCACTACCGTTTGCGATTTGCCAACCGACGCGACTGCGAAATCGGAGGGAGTCCGCACGAGGCTCTTCAGTAACGTCGTCGCGAGCTTCTTGCGTGTGGCTGCGGTGTCGATGGTCGCACTGGTTCTCCCCGCCTACCTGATCCGGCATCTGGCAGTTCAGACGTATGCAGCATGGGTACTCATTATCCAGCTTGCGGCCTACGTTTCTTACTTCGACCTCGGGATTCAGACAGCGGTCTCGAAGTTCGTCGCCGAATATGACGCTCGAGCCGATCACGAAGGAGCCGGACGCCACGCGAGTGCGGGGTTGATCCTGATGACGCTTGCCGCCACGTTAGGTGTGACGCTCACTCTTTTTCTTGCGTGGCGAGTTTCAACACTTTTCGCATCGATGCCCGCCAACCTCTACCACGACGTCCGCACCAGCGTGGTGTTAGTCGGCTCGTCCCTGTCCTTTGGTTTAGTCTGCGCCGTCTATTCCGCCGTTTTCTTGGGGCTTCAGCGTTACTGGATTCCGACGTCGATCACAATCCTGAATCGCGCTCTCTTTGCGGTGGTGGTCATCGTCGTGGTTGCATTCCACGGCAACCTTGCCGCCATGGGCGCCGCTGTCGCATGCGTCAACGTGTTTACCGGCCTTCTCCAGGTTGTTATGTGGCGACGGAAAACCGCCCATATACCAGTCTCTCCCCGTCTGGTCCAGTCCCCTATTCTCAAGAGCGTGGCGCGATTTTGTTCGATGCAATCGATATGGATGATGGCGATGCTGTGTATTACAGGACTGGATATCACCATCGTCGGTCATTACGATTACCTGCAGACTGGCTATTACTCGATCGCTACACTACCGACGAGCTTCGTTCTTATGATCGTCTCTACAATGCTTGGTCCACTGATGCCGGCATCATCGGCGATGAGCACACGCCGCTCCCCGGCCGAGATGGGGGATTTTCTTGCGAGGGCCACCCGATACTCGACGCTCATCCTACTTCTAACTGGACTTCCGCTCATCGTTGTCGGTTTGCCGATTCTCAAAATTTGGGTGGGGCCTGTCTATGCGATGCATACCATTCGATATCTGAGAATTCTGGTATTTGCGAACATCATTCGGAACCTCTGCGCTCCCTATGCAACCATGATTATTGCGACCAACCGACAAGAACCCGCCACCGCGGCAGCTATTTCAGAAGCGGTCGTCAACCTTGGGAGCAGCATTTTTCTTGCAAGCCGTTTCGGCGCCATCGGGGTAGCTTTTGGCACCGCAATTGGAGCGTTCGTCAGCGTAGCACTGCATTTCGGGATCACCATGTACTACACCTTCGGCACTCTTCAGATCTCGCGGACACAACTTCTTCTCAAGGGAATACTTCGCCCTGCTGTCATTGCAATCCCAGCGTTGCTCGCCTTGTTTTTACCTGAGTGGAGCACTGTCACCATGGGCGTACTTGCGATTGTGCTTTGGGGACCCGGCACTTTGTCTCTTACTTGGTATCTGGGCTTGAATCAAAGCGAAAGAGCCGATTTAATTCGTGTATTCCAAAGTTGGCTTATATTGCCATCGCTCGTGGTGCGAAAGCGGGCCTGCTGAGATCAGTAACAATTCGCCCTCCCGGAAAGAATCATGACACTCTGGTCACATTTCCTAACACACGAAAAAAGACTCATTCACAAGTGGAAGCATTACTTCCCTATTTATGAACGCCACTTCGGCGACTTCATCTACAAGCCGGTCACGTTCATCGAAATCGGCTGTGGGCTGGGTGGGTCCCTGCAAATGTGGAAACGTTACTTCGGCCCGCAGGCGCGAATCATCGGGATCGATATCAATCCCGAGTGCAAGAGATATGAAGAGGATCAGATCCAGATTTATATCGGCGAGCAGCAGGATCCACAATTGCTGGAGAAGGTTTTAACTGAAGTCGGCATTCCGGACATTGTCCTCGACGATGGCAGTCACGTGATGAGTCACATCACGGCGACGTTTCAATTTCTCTATCCCAAGATGTTGAAGAATGGAATCTATATGGTAGAGGACTTGCACACCGCATATTGGGATGAGTATGAAGGCGGTCTTCGGAAACCGACCACTTTTATTGAAGTTTGCAAGAACCTTATCGATGAACTGCACGCCCATCATAGCCGCGGTGCGCTCGCACCGACGGAATTCACCAAGGGCACGGCAGGGATTCACTTCTACGATAGCGTAGTCGTCTTTGAGCGAGGGAGCTATAGCAAGAAAAGCGACACAGAAACGGGGGCGACACTGGCCAAACTTTCCTGGCGGGCGCGTAGGAGGCTAGGAATAAATGCTCTCAGCAATTGGCCATTCTGATTTTTCGTGGCGGCCCGCTACGTTCTCTTTGCAAGTTGCAGGCAGTTGACGTATCGGTCCTCAAGAGGTGATACATCAGGTTCGCACTATCAAGTCTTTCACGACACTGATCCATCCGCCCGAATACCGCCAATAACTACCGTCAGAGATTTCATGAAGAATCCTTGGAACGCGCGCCATTCTTCTCGTCGGGAGGTATGCGCGACGTTCAAGATGGACCAGTTTCCTACGAATTTCTTGACTGACACTTTCCGAATTTTGGAAATGCGCGCTGCTCTCACCTAGCTTCCGTTGGAGGCGGCGGAATCTTTCGATTTCGTTAACGTAGAACTGCTTTCCGCGGCTCTTGGCGCTCGACATCTGTCCCTGCAGTTTTAGGGGTCCGGGACCCACCTGTTGCTGGCTGTGTCGCCTATATTGCAAAAGAGGATCTGCAATTATTTCTATGTGGCCCTGGGTCGCCAATAAGAATGACATCCATTGGTCATGAATCTCTTCTGCGGGAAACGGCGTCATACGATCGAACAAATCTCGACGAAACGCCATGCATGCACCGGTCACTACGGGATGTTTGATCAAGATTGCGAGGGCACCGTTCTTTCGGAACGCCTTTTGTTCAAGCCGGTTAAATCCAACCGTAGGCCAGAGCCGACAGGCGAGAGAATTTGACTCTTCGTCGATAAGATCGGCATCACTGAAGACGGCCGCCGTGCCGTCTCTAAGGAAAGCCTGTTCGAGTCGCTCTAGTTTATTCGGATACCAAACATCGTCCTGGTCAGCTAGTGCAACAATATGTCCCCGACAGAGCCTAATGGCCTGTTCAAAATTCTTCGTGGATCCAATATTTTCGGTATTCACTTCCAAGCGGACCGGGAAACCGGTGTCGCGTGAGAAATCTCTTACAATTTCGCTGGTATTGTCCGATGAGCGGTCGTCGCAAATTACCAGTTCTCGCGGTGGCCGCGATTGTCGCGCGATGCTTTCGAGTTGAGATCTGAGGAAGCGACTGCCATTAAAAGTGCACATCGCCACCGAGATAGTGAAATCCATCATACTCAAGAAAACAAAGGCTTTTGCGCGGCGTATTACAACACCGTAAGCCATATTTTACATCCAATTGCTAAGTACCCAATTTTGCGCGGTAACACTGACGGTGAACTTAGAAGTGGGCCCGTTCTGAACGGTATGATTCTGACCAGCCGCACAGAAGGCTGGCTGAGCTTAGAGCAGTCCGTCGTAGCAACCGGGCGCTCCGTGACACCGGAATGTTTGCTCCCGATCGCGTTTCTGTAACCACTGACCTATGAACTCCGGGCAGCCATCGAACGTGGAACAATTACCGAGTCAAAAGTCCGCGCATTCCCTTTGTGCGGTGATCGTCACCTACCATCCCTCTCCGCAGTTGCTCGAAGACTTTCACGCAGTTGCTGACCAGGTCGATGGTCTTGTCATCATAGACAACGGCTCGACTGCTGATGAACTTTCGCTCCTCCGCGATACTTCGAAGAGGTTGGGCTCCCAATTGATCGAGAATCCCGAAAACCTGGGCGTCGCCGAAGCGCTCAACCAAGGTGTTCACGTTGCGAAAGAACACGGGTATACGTGGGTCATTCTCTTCGATCAGGACAGTTCCATCCGTCCGGGCTTCATCGACCAAATGTTTGAAACCTGGTCCGATCATCCACAGCGCGATCGGATAGCGGCAATTCATCCCAGGTATCGTGACCCCAAGACTGGACGCGAACTTCTGGTGCGCCGCGCAAAAGACGGCGGCCCGATCACATCTATGACCTCGGGCGCTCTTATGCCTGTGTGGGCCTTCGACAAAATAGGACGGTTCGCCTCCGAATATTTCATTGATTGCGTCGATACAGAATATTGCTTCCGCATCCGTGCTGCGGGCTATCTGATCGCGGACTCAGCGCAGGCCGAACTGGTGCATGCGGCGGGAAATGCGCAAGTTCGCACCATGCTCGGGGTCTCGTTTCAACCCACCTATCACTCCACGATGCGCCGCTATTACATGGCTCGAAACCGCATCGTGGTCTTTCGAAAGTATGTCTCCATCTTTCCGCAATGGGCCTTCATTCCCTTGTTCGATTCCATACGCGAGACAATCAAGTGCTTTCTCGGTGAGCCCGATCGTTCAATAAAATTCCGCCGATTTCTCCTTGGTACGTGGGATGGCCTCACCGGGAGAATGGGAAAGCGCGAAGGTTTGTGAGAATGTCAGATTCGCACAAGGATCAATTCGGGGTTCTGGCGTCTGAGTTCGTAGAGCGCGGGGAACTAGGTACCCCCACGACCGCACCGAACGTCTGCTGCATCATCGTAAATTGGAATGGATGGAAGGACACTCTGCAGTGCCTGGAGTCCCTACAACGATGTACCTATGCGAGTCTCACGGTGCTCATTGTCGATAACGGCTCTACAAACGACTCCGTCGCGATGATCCGGGAGGCTCACCCCGACGTGGTCGTGCTTGAAAACGGCTCAAACCTCGGCTTCGCCGGTGGCAACAATGTCGGAATCCGATATGCCCTCGCCCACGGCGCGGACTACGTGTGGTTGCTAAACAACGATACAGCTCCCGATCCTGAAGCCCTCACTTCACTCGTTGCCAAGGCCACAACGAACAAAAGAATCGGCGCGGTCGCTTCGATCTGCTACTACGCCGACAATCGGTCAGCTGTCGAGGCCTGGGGTGGCGCGCATGTCAACCTGTGGGTTGGTTTTGGCCGTAACAGCACGCGTCCGCGTCCCGATGACTGGTTTCACTCGCTCAACGGAACCAGCATGCTGATTTCCCGTGAAGCGCTCGAAGACGTCGGCCTGCTCGACGAAATTTTCTTTCTGTACTGGGAAGACACCGAATTCTGCCTGCGGCTGCGCAAAAACGAATGGAAGATCGCGGCGGCGCCCGACTCGCGCGTGATTCATAAAGTTCACGGAAGTACCGGCGATAACAAACTGGCTCTCGATCGATTCCAGACCGCGTCGGGGCTGCGGCTCCTTCGTCTGCATTCACCACTTCCCTACTTGTCGATGCTTTTGTTTCTGAGCACGCGCTTTACGAAGCGCGTCCTGCAGCTGCGGTTCGCCCGTTGCCGCAGCGTTTGGTTAGGTATTCAAGACTATCGGCAGAAGCTCTCAGCTCCGCCGAAGATAAGATAACCATCAGCCGCCATGTCCTGGACCACTCTCTATTGTCTCGATGCGCTTGTTCTGGCGACATTTGGACTGTCTTATTACTTCAAATGCTACCGGCGCGGCTACCGCATCGATTTCTGGCATGCAGAGCTATTTCTGCTTTGCGTTCTTCCCAACATGCTGATGTTGCCCTTTGCCAAGAGTGATCTGAACATTCTCGTCCTTGGCAGGGATCTCTCTTCCGTTGTCGCGGTGCTTCCCACTGTCTTCCTGATTACGCTGGGCGGATATCTCGCCATCCTTTGTGGCGGAGCGCTGTGGCGCGTTCAGGCTGGACTTGGTTTGCGCAAGGACGCCGGGCGCCTGCTCGATATTTTGCCGCGGTGCTCCATGATGCTGATGTCATCGCGCAACACCCTCATCTTTCAGTCGGTTCTATGCTTGTTGATGCAGTTGTTTATCCTGGGCCTGTATTTTTCCTCGAACGGCATTGCCTTTGATCTTCGGGCATACACGTTCGAGAATCCTACGTTGCGCCCGGTCGCCCTGCTGATTTCGAACTATTCCATCGTCATTGCGTCGCACTGCCTTGCGAGGTACGTCGATACGAAGGAGAGAATCCTCCTGTTCTGCACCCTGGCGCTGACGATCGGTCTCGTTTTCTTTGGCGCCAGGGGCAATCTGGTCGCAGTCTACATCAACGTTTTGCTCTGCTATTTCGTGATGAAGCGGACCAGTATCAGCCTTTTCCGGATTGCGAGCCTCATGGCTATCGCCATCGTCTTCGCCTTTTATCTCGGCAATGTGCGCGGCGGCGATTACTCTATCATTGGATTTCTCGCATCATTCCTCACCTTGCTTCTTTACGGCAACAACTTCTCTGACCTGCGCGACTTTGCCTGGGTGTATTCCGCGTGGGACCACGTGTATTGGGGGGGGAAAACGTATCTCGCCGCCATCACCTCGTTCGTCCCTCGATTTGCGTCACAATTCCGCGACACTTGGGCCATGGGCGCTGCAACGGCATCTACCGTTGGCTTCGATCCGCAGGTACATCCGGGCTTACGACCTGGAATCTTTGGCGAGAGTTACTTCAACTTCGGATGGTTCGGGGTGATCCTCGTCGGACTGATATCCGGATTCATGCTGCGGCGTGTCGACATCGACGTCAAAAGCGCGTTCGCTGCCCCGGAGCCATCCATGAGGAAGGCGTTCGCCTCCACCATGCTTCTTAGCCTGGCCACCTGCATCCTGATTTCAGCCGGATTTTCGGGACTCTACACGCTTGCCGGGATTTATTTCTTCGCGTGGTTCTGCTTTACTGTGGAGCGGGTATTTCGACCAGCTTGGAAATCGGTTCGAACGGTCCCATCTGCGTCATCGGCCGATGGCCTTCGCTAATCTCAACTATCTTCCAGTCCCTACTGCAAGAGGCGATGGACGCGAGTGCTCGTGCTCTCCCATGTAAACTGCGCCGCCCGCGTCAACCCTGTTTCGCGTAGCTGTCTTCGCACATTCGAGTCGGTCACTACCAGAGTAGTCGCATGCGCAATTTCGTCCACCGACCGAGGGTCCACCAGCATCGCCGCTCCGCCCGCGATTTCCGGCATGGCCGTGACGTTTGATGTGACGACTGGCGTCCCGCACGCCATCGCCTCCAGCAACGGAAGGCCAAATCCTTCGTAGAGTGAAGCGAAGATTAACCCCATCGCCCCTCGATAAAGTGCAGGCAGTCGTTCTTCCGGCACGACACCGACAAAATCAATTCTGCTCTTTAACCCATGTGACTCAATCCGCGCGGAAAGCTCTTTCGTCGGCTTTCCCGTAAAGACGAGATGAATGTTTTTGTCGATGTTCGCGCGCCCAAACGCTTCCACCGTCCGAAACTCGTTCTTATGCCGCTTCCGGTTGCTCACGCATACCAAATACGGATACGGCAATCCATAAACATTCCCTTCCGGTCGATACGCCGGATCGACCCCACAACTCACGTTGAACACTTTTTCTTTGTTGACGCCCGACCACTCCGCAATCTGGCTACGAGTGAACTCTGAAACCGTGAAGATTTTCAATGCACGACGACATGCACGCTTCATAACGGTCGCGTAATAGAACTGAATCGCTGGACTCGTGTTCTCCGGACAATACACGTGACTGAGATCATGAGTTGTAAATACGAACGGGCAAGCGCTGAAAAGTGGTGTGTTGTACCCTGGCGAAAAGAAGAGATCTTTGGACGACGCTTTTCTCAGTGCCTGCGCGAGCCGCCACGCATCAAGCGGCGCAGCCGGGTGCGTCTCAAGCGGAATGGGCGCATATTCGAAGCCTGCTAGTACCTCTCGTGCGAATCTTCCAATGCCATGATTTCCAATCCACCGCTGATCGGCATAGATCATACGAAGGGCCCGCGCGCATGTTTGAGCCGCGAACCAAGCGCCGAGTTACAAAAACTTTCCATTTTGTTTTCGCGATGTTCTTATGGGGCAATGACCGCAAGTGCGGCCGCAGTCAGGGCGAGTTGCGAGGCGATTTGCGTCCAGTCGCGCAAGCCGCGAACGAAGGCGCCGGTTGGAAGCTTGTACGGCACCACTACCTGATCACCGGGATAAAGGTGGATCCGCTCAAATTTATCCCCTGTGAACAAACCGTTCACGTTGTTCGCCGCCACCACGAATCCGTTCGCGCGCAGAACAAAAGCGTGGTGCAGATCAGAATTTGGCTTGCCCTTGCCCGCCACTTGCAAGTAAGAACCCGTGGTGTTCTGGCGTTCGAAAATAAATGAGCCCGGGTTGTAGACGCTGCCCACCACTGACACGGTCGATGGCGTGTGCGGAATCATGAACCGGTCGCGGTCTTCCAGTATCAGGTCGGGAAAGGAGTCCACTGTTCTGTCGTTGGGTTTCACTGCAAGGGCAACGCGTCCGCTGGCTCGGGTAGCACGTAACTGATTCACGATCGCCTGTTGCGCCGACACGATCTGGTTTACATCCCCGGGATTTGCTGACGCGGCAATCGTGGTCGCCTGTTGCCGGATCTGCACATCCATGCTGCGAGCTAACTCGTCGATGCTCTTCTGCTGATCGATCCGAGCGGACTCCCTCGTAAACTGCGTGCCGTAGACATAAGCATCGGTCGTCAATCCCCCCGCCCGCTGCAAGAGCGCGCGCAACGTCTCGTTTGGCTCAAGCTTGTAGATTCCTGGCCGATTCACCTCTCCTTCAAGGATGACGTACTGCGACCGGTCAGCTTGCGGCACGCTGATGTCACTTTGCGAGAATATTGTGACGATGTCGCCGGGCTGCAACTCGATGTTGCTTTGCTCATCCTTCTCGATGATCGCCTTGCGAGGGCTCATCCACAAAAGCTTGGAAGACAAATCGACCGGGTTCACACGCTGGATAATCGCGTAGTCCCAGTTGATCTCGGGCGCATACCTCCGGACGTCTTCCGCAATATCACGCACCAGAGTCGGCGCCGTTCCCACAGGCTGCTCAATCTGTGGCTGCACTCGCGATGCATTCGGCAGATTCTGTTGCTGCGTGTACAGATATCCCTGCATGCTTTGCGCGGGCGCCGCATCGGTCGGATTCTGAGCGCCCGGCTGCACTGGATACCCAGGCACGTTGTTGTATGTCTGTGCGCCCGGATTCACGTTCTGCGGATTCCCAGTCGCGGCCGGTGCGCCCATAGTGCCGTACGGCTGCTGCTGTTGATACGGCTGGTACTCGGGAGGCACCACGAGCGGCTCGTGGGTGTGGATCGGATATTCCGTCGCACGTCCGGTCACCACTGCAGCACGGTCGCGCCAATAACTGCGCGTCAGAAGTGCCTGCGGATCAGGGATGAGGTCACGAATCCGCATACCCGGCTCCCACGAGTAGCGGCCAGGATTCGCCACATTGCCACGTAGCGTCACCGTGTCGACGAACCTTGGGACGATGGAGAACACGCGCACGATGTCGCCATCCTTCAAGACCTCGGCGCGGGATTGGTCGTCGTACGGAAATTCGAGCGTCTTCCTCGCACGATGTTCCACGAGACGATCGATCGTGATCTTGTTGGTGTCCGCAACCGTGCTCAGGTTGCCGGCGATATCGATTAAATCATTCAGCGTGGAATTGTCTTTGACCTCGTAGATTGCGGGCATGTTCACGGAACCCGAGATCGCAACCAGCGGACCGACATGTGGAATGTAGAGTACGTCCCCAGACTCGAGACGGACATCTTTGGATTTGTCGCCCTTGATCAACAGATCGTAGAAGTCGAAGTCTGAGATCGTCTTTCCATCCCGGCGCACTTCGATATGCCGCAGTGATCCCTGAGGTGCAGGACCTCCAGAGGCGAAGATCGCGTTCACCAACGTACTCAGCGAGCTAATGGTGTACGTCCCGGGATAACGCGCTTCACCCACCACAAGGATCTGGATGGAGCGCAGCCGGCCGATGTTCACCGTGAGGCTGAAATTTTTGAAGCTCTTCGAAACGTCGCGCTGCAGACTCTCCTCGAGCTCGCCATAGTGCAGACCGGCGACCGCGATCTGTCCGACGCGGGGAATATAGATCTGCCCTGAGCGATCCACGACGGCTCGTAAATTCGCTTCTACCTGTCCCCAGATCCTGATCCGCAGTTCGTCGCCAGGTCCGATCACATAATCCGTCGGCACCTGCATCTGATCGATAGGTGAGAAGGTACTAGGCGGTTGCACAAACAGCGACTGTCCGAAAAGCGGCAACACATGACCGACCGAATCGGCAACCATCTGCTCAAATTCCGTTTCTGGCTTCGGCACAACCTGCGTGCGACCAGCCTGTGACGGATTTTGCGATGGCTGTCCGTTGGGAGCGTATTGGTCCGGAGACAACTCTTCGGGCGAAGTGAGCACCGGGATCCGCAACGGAAGATTGGTGACATCCGTCCCCGGTCTCGCAAGTGGCTTTTGGGACTGCATCCCAGTGCATTGTGGACTTCCCGACATCGCGGGATTCGAGCAATCCACTCCATCTTGTTGCGAACCCGATTGCGAAAAAATATCGCCCGTCGATTGCGAGAAACAAACACCAGCACAGAAAACTACCAACAACAGAAGTAATTTGCGCATGATGGATCCGAAACCGGAACGGCGCTGACTTCGCGCCTTGAATTTACTGATTACCAACTCAACGACACGCGTGGCGCTTGATACTCACTATCTCTTTGAACAGGAATCTGATGGTCGATCGCAAAGCGGCTTCGGTCAACGGCCGACACTCGCACTCTATTCAGACAGAAATTCGAACGAATCGGTTGTGAGAGATGCTCCTTTTTCAACCAATACTCGGAAGTCCATGCTGGCCACAATTTGGCCTCATGTTGAGATGCACAATTTCGGCTTGGAAGTACCTGAAAATATTCACCGTTCAATTAATTCCAATTAAGAGGCAAACCTGTTGGAGTCGATCTGGCATCAGAAACAGTCTCGGAACAAGTGGAGCCCTTTAGCAGTGAGGTGAATCATTTGCGATAAGAGATTTTAGTTTTTGCAAGAAGCATCGGCCACAAATCAAATCGGGCGCACATCTTGAAGGTAGAGCAAAAAACCGAGCGTTCGACTCGAGCACCGGTGTCGCGGGTAAAGAGTTGCTGTCATGATTCGCAGTCGCCTTAGTTTTGTCCGGCTTTACCTAAGAGTTTTTACTCTGCTGCTGCCCGCGCTCGCGTATTTCATCGCTGTAGAAATTCATTTCGGCTTCAACATTTTTGTTTCTCGAACACCCACACCAGGTCTTCCCTCCTACTGGGGTCTGTTGTTTCTGACCACAATCGTGTGGGCAATCGCTGCGGAGGAAGCCAGCCTCTGGAACGTGGAACAACTGTATGCGTCGGGCAAAAAGACCCGACGCCTGCTTGAGGCCATCGGTTTCACCTACGTGATCGTGATGGCGATCGGCTTCTTGTATCGCGGAGCCAGTTATTCGCGCCTGGTGATGGTGCTGAGCGCGTGCGCTCTGTTTGTCTTGGCGACCATGACTCGCATCGGCTTCCGCGTTTACCTTGAATTGCTTCGCAAACAGCACAACAAGACCGTCAAAATTCTTCTGGTTGGCACTGATCGCTTCGCGCGCCGCGTTGCCACGTCGCTGGAGCATGGCGAAGTTCTTCCCTGCCGGATCGTAGGCTTTGTCCGGTTGCCCGATCAGGATGTCGCCGTCGAAGGTCCGATTTACGAATTCGATGAGATTCCAACGTTTTCCAACGGCCACTCTATCGACGACATCATCATCGCACTGCCCACGAACCGGATCGGCGAAGTGCAGAGGATCACACCGTCTCTCGAGAAGCTGTGTGTTCCAACTCGTGTCGTGATTGACCTCGGCGACACAGTCGGCATTCGCACTCGCCTCATCGATCTGGGTGGCATCCGCATGTTCGACCTGAAGCCGACACTCGCCGAGAGCGGCTCTTACCTGGTGCAGAAGCGCATCTTCGATGTCGCGTTCTCGGTTCTATTCCTCTTCCTGACGCTGCCGATCACCATTCCAATCGCCCTGGCCATCAAGCTGTCGAGTCGCGGCCCGATCTTCTTCGTCCAGGAGCGCGTCGGTCTCAATGGCCGCGTCTTCCGCATGTTCAAATTCCGGACCATGCGGTTGGGCAGCCGCGAAGAATGCGATACGCGATGGACATCCGCGAACGATCCGCGCCGGACAAGCGTCGGCGTTTTTCTCAGGAAGATGAACTTTGACGAGTTGCCCCAATTTCTCAACGTTCTGCTTGGCGACATGAGCATCGTCGGCCCGCGCCCCGAACGGCCGCACTTCGTGGAGACATTCCTGAATCAATTTGAGCGCTACAACGCCCGTCACATGTTCAAGGTGGGAATCACCGGGTGGGCGCAAGTGAATGGATGGCGCGGCGACACGTCGATCGCAAAACGCGTGGAGTACGACCTCTATTACCTACGCAACTGGAGTCTCACCTTCGATCTCCAGATCATGATCATGACTCTGCTGCACGTCTTCAACAGCAAAAACGCCTACTAAGGGCACGCGCTGACCCGAATCCATCCTCGTCAAATTTTCAAACAGCCGATCCTCTGCGTCCGTCGTCGCGAAACACCTCCACAGATGAAACATAACATTAACCTACTATTTATATCGTAGTAACACTATTTTCCTAAACTTTCCTCCATTCCTCACCCGATCGAGGGGTTGATTTGTTGGCGTGGTGTGTTCGAACCACTTTTCAGGAGGCGTTTATGTGGCTCAGCCTGTCATCTCGCTCAATCACAAACTCCTTTTCTTCAGCCCTTGGACTGCATGTTGTGGTCGCCCTGTTTTTCGCAATGCTCGCATCGACAGCGTCCGCGCAAATCGATCGCGCGGTGCTTGAGGGTACGGTAACGGACCAATCGGGCGCTGTCATTCGCGGAGCGAAAGTGCAACTGCCTCGAGTCGACACCGGTATCGGTCCGGAGCAGATCACCAATTCAAACGGCTACTACTACCTTCCGGGGCTGGCGATCGGGCGGTACAAGGTGACCGTTTCAAGTTCTGCCTTCACAACCGAAATTGTCGATAACGTCGTGCTCCAAGTTGGCCAGACGCGGACATTAAACATCCAGCTGGAAGTTCGGGCCAGCGCCGAGCTGGTAGAAGTCGAGGCATTGGATGAACCAGAGAATCGCAGTTCGGCCGAAGCCTCCACTGTAATCCGCACCGACCAGATTGCGAGTCTGCCAAACAACGGACGCGATTGGGCAAGCTTCACGCTCCTGGCACCTTTCGCCCAAGACGATGGGGGCGGCGATCAACGAACCATCCGGTTCGCCGGACGCGCGCGTGACGACAACAACTTTCAGATTGACGGAGTCGATGCGGGCGGAATTCAGGAGCAAGCCCAGAAGTCGCAAACACGACTGCAGATCTCGCAGGATGCGGTTGAAGAATATCGAGTGAACAGCTCCTTGTACGATGTAGAGTACGGCACGCAGGCAGGCGGCCAGGTCGATGTCGTTACGAAGTCAGGGACGAACAACTTTCATGCCAGCGTTTTCGGTTACCTCAGGAATTCTGTCTTCGACGCGCGCAACTTCAACGATTTCGATCTCAACGGCAACCCCGCCGTGCCTCCGTTCAGGATGGGACAGTACGGGATGACAGTCGGCGGCCCCATCATTAAGAACAAGACATTTTTCTTTGTGAATTATGAAGGATTGCGACAACTGCAATCGATCACGCAGCAATTCACCGTGCCCTCGGGGGTTGTGGCTCCGGGACAGACTCTCTCGTTCCAGCAACAGGTGCTGAACACCTCACCACAGATGTGCAACATCATGCAGGCCTACCCGTGGCGAGCATCCGTTGGAACGATCAATGGATGCAAACCGCGATTTGTTTATCCGGACGCGGCTTTTCAAACAACCTCTGATCCGAATGGCGATCTGGTCACCGCGGCGACGCCCACTACGGTTCACGAAGATACATGGCTGGTTCGAATTGACCACAAGTTGAATGACAAGACTGTCCTCTACGGACGGGCCCAGCGCGATATCAGTCTGGTAGATGCTCCCAATGGCAGCAGCCTGCCACCGGACAAGTTACAAACGATCAATCACCCGGCTAACTACCTCGTGGCCGTGCAGCAGACGCTTCGGCCGAACCTGCTGAATGAGGCGAAGGTCTATATAAATCGCTCACCCTTTCACAATCCTCAGGCCAGCGCTTTGACATATGCGGTTAGCACAAGCAACAGCTTCGTAGGCTTGAATAACAACACCGCGGATATTGAAGTCGGATCGACCTTCGGAGTGGTGGACAACTTAAGTTGGAATCACGGCCGGCATGCATTCAAGACCGGGATGGAGATTCGCCGCGTCAGACTCAATCAAGGGCAAACTGCGGACAACAATCTCACGTTCGCAAGCGAACCCGACATGATCAATGCGCAGCTCTCGAATATTACCTTCAATGCGCCGTGGTGCTGTCATGGGTTGCGGCGAACGTTTTACATGCCCTACTTCCAGGACGAGTGGAAAATTAATCCGACGCTAACTCTGACGGCGGGCATTCGATGGGAGTACTACGGAGTCGCACACGAAGCAACCAATAGCACCACGGTCTTTGATCTAAATCAATTTCACGGGGTGTGCCTCGGTTCGGGCTCGACCAACACCCTTCCCGTTCCGCCTGGCTCAGGTCCGATCAATACAGCGCCCTGCCCCACGAATCCAGCCCTGTACAATCCCAACTACAGGAACTTTGATCCTCGATTGAGTGTTGCATGGGCTCCGGCTGCACTACAAAGCAAGACCGTCATTCGCGCTGGATTTGGGATTTACCACGGCGCCGCGCAAAACGACGATTTGAATGCAGGACTTGAAAGCGACACGTTCCGCGTAAAGGTCAACCAGTCAATTCCTTTAGACCCAGCCTACGAACAAACCACTCCTGATCTTTCAAACGTAACTTCTCAAAAAACGGCGGCCCATCCACGGGCACTGCAGCGACAGGGACGTCGCGATTTGTATGCGGAGGAGTGGGGGGTGACTGTTGAAACGCAACTGCCTGCGAGCTTCCTGTTTTCGACCCAATACATCGGGAGTCGGGGTGTGCGACTGTTCTCCCGCGGCGGCGTGAACCTGTGCAACGCGCCGGTAACGTTCAGCCCAACCGTCGGGGATTGCGTTCGACCACTCGATCAATACTACCCGGATCCGAACAACCCAGATCCCTTTGGTTCCGTCGATATCAAAAGAGATATTGGTTCCAGCACCTACAACGCCCTCGGTGTGTCGTTGGAGCGCCGCTTCAGCAAAGGTCTGTCGTTTCAGTCCCGCTACACGTGGTCGCACTCAATCAACGACGGGTCCGTCGGAGGTGGTGAGTCGAACGGGCCGGAAAACGTCAATTGCCTGCAGTGCGACAAAGGGCCGAGCGTCTTCGACATACGCCACAATTTCACATTGAATGCAGTTTACGAATTGCCCTTTGGGCCCGGGAAGACATACCTGAACGATTCAGGAGCGCTCGGAAAAGTTGTGGGAGGCTGGAGCTTGAGCACGGTTGGGCTTTGGCACACCGGACATCCACTCACGGTACAAATGGACCTCAGCGGTAGCATTAGTGGAGGCCCTTTCGATGGATTCGCATATACGTATCTTCTTCCCGACGGAAACGACCAGACGAGTCAACGCCCTGACCTGGTTCCGGGTGTTCCAATGACGTTGCCTGGAGGGGGCCATAACGGATTACCGTTGATCAATGCGGCAGCGTTCCAGGCTCCTCCGCTCGACGCGAATGGAAACTTCACGCATTTCGGCAACGCTCCGAACGGCGTGGCACGCGCCATATCTTCGTGGCAAGCAGATTTGGCTCTTTCCAAGGAAACAAGGCTCACGGAAAGAGTTGCGATGCAGTTCGCCGTGCAGGCTTTCAATATCTTCAACCACGTTCAACTGGGCGATCCGGGGAATTTGACACTCAGCTATGCACCCGGAGCAACACCAACAAACTTAACCGCCGCCGGCAACTTTGGAATCATCACATCTACAGTCAATTTCAACAACAACAACGACAACAAAGCCTCTCCAAATACGGGCACGGGCTTGCCACGGCAACTCCAATTCATGCTTCGCTTTCAGTTCTAAAACTGAACGAAGGCACATCCAATAACGAAAGATCGATCCTTTTCTTATGAGAACGAGCCTGCGGTTGTGTGTATGGATAGGACTGCTCATGTGCAATTGCCTCCTGACGGGGCAAGCGCAGCCGGTTGAACTGACGATCCCGGTCTCTCCGCAATTTCGGTTTGTGGCTTACGGCGACACGCGTTTTACCGACCCGGAAGACACGAAGGCATCCAACCCAGCTGTCCGTCGGGCGCTGGTTGCAGCGATCGGCGCGGCCGACCCTGCATTCATCTCGATTGGTGGCGACATCACCTATGTTGGAGCCGACGCGAACGACTGGAAGGTGTGGGATCAGGAGACAGTTTCGTGGCGCGAGCACCATATCCCCGTACTGCCTGTGCTCGGCAATCACGATCTCAAGGGTGACGAATCGACCGCTCTAGGGAACTATTTTTCGCGCTTTCCAGAGCTGAAAAACAGCCGGTATTACTCGGTACGGATTGCCAACACTTTGATGCTCGTTCTCGACAGCTCGCTCGAGGAAACGGCTGGTCCTCAGGGAACGTGGTTGGCCTCAAAGCTCGACTCGCTTCCGGGCGACATCGATTTCGTTTTTATTGTCCTTCATCATCCGCCTTACAGCAGTTCGTCGAATGTAAAACTTTTCGGTGGCGGACATTCGGCGCGTACACCAGAGCAAGACCTTGCGCAGATGCTCGAGCGGCGTCAAGCCACGACCCGTGCACGCTTCGTCGTATTCTCCGGGCATATTCACAACTATGAACGCCATGCGCACGGCGGTGTGCTCTACTTCGTGACCGGAGGAGGCGGCGCTCACGCATACCCCATCGAGCGGCAGGCCAGTGATCCCTTCCAGAGCAAGGCCATTAACTACCACTACCTGTTGGTGCAGGTAGATGGACGTGCGTTGAAAATCACGATGCATCGCATTGAAATAGACGGCACCGCACAAACGTGGACTCAACCCGACCACGTGGAGATCGCGGCTCCGGCAGCGGCGTCGGTAAAGGCTGCAGGCAGTAAGTAGTTGCGGAGCTCTTGGCTGGCGCTGACCACGTCAGTTTCTGCGTGGCGACTCTAGCTTCGTGAATTTTCCCTTTGCACGATCTCGTTTTGCGATTGCTGCCTGCCCAAGCGAGATTCCGCCGTCATTGGGAGGCACCGAGGCGTGGAGAAAGACTTCCAGCCCTCTTTCGCGAAGACCTCGAACAGCTCGTTCGAGAAGGAGATGATTTTGAAAGGTTCCGCCACTCAGGCAAACGCGTGAAAGACCTTCCCGCTCGCGGATTCGTAACAC